>Ga0207714_1000076_pt1 | contig 58438 bp, 53 predicted proteins | sample PonA232FremontCA_2_FD_187270 | JGI IMG/M metagenome (GOLD analysis project Ga0207714, IMG submission 187270) | Marine sediment microbial community from Fremont, CA, USA - Pond A23 Sediment 2 (SPAdes) | ecosystem: Environmental > Aquatic > Marine > Unclassified | place: USA: Fremont, California... | reverse complement strand
CCCCGCTAAGCGGGGGTAGAAACTGACCCCGCTAAGCGGGGTTTGTATTAAGGGCTTCCTGCAACTCGTCGGTCAACTCCAGGTTGTGGTAAACGTTTTGCACATCGTCATCGTCCTCAAAGACATCAATCATCTTCATCACCTTCAGGGCCGAATCGACATCAAGGGCCTTGGTGGCCTTGGGAATCATCTGGAGGCTTGAATTCTCCGGTTCAATCTGAAGCGCTTCGAGTTTTTTCTGTACCGGGCCAAAATCCTCTTTAGCAGTGGTCACCGTCAGGTAATCCGCTTCGACGTCCAGATCTTCAGCGCCGGCATCAATCAATTCCAGCTCCAACTCCTCCAAATCCATATCTTCTTTGCGAGGAATGGTAAAGATCCCCTTTTGGTCAAACAAGTGGCTGATCGAGCCATTTTTGCCGAGGCTCCCGCCATGCTTGTTAAAGATGGCGCGAACGCTGCTGACCGTGCGGTTGCGGTTATCGGTCAGGCACTCCACAAAAACGGCGACCCCATCCTGGGCATATCCTTCAAAAAATACCTTTTCCAATTGACTGCCATCGCTGGTGGCTTTTTTGATGGCCCGTTCAATATTGTCTTTGGGCATATTGACCCCTTTGGCATTTTGAAGGGCCATCCTTAAACGGGAATTGCTCTCTGGATCAGGCCCCCCTTCCTTGACCGCCACACTGATCTCTTTGACGTAACGGGTAAATATCCTTGACTTCTTTTTGTCCTGTGCCTCTTTTCTTCGTTTTATATTGTTCCATTTACTATGACCTGCCATAAGTGATAGACCTGTTTAAAATTTTCAAATACAAAGATAATATAATTTGTCTAAATCGGGTTTAAATAGATTCAAGCTGGCGCTGTTGCTGGTTTAAAACCAGCCCTCATATATTCCTTGAAAAAATCATGTCATGATTTCCAATGATCGTTGTAATTTTGCAACGGCAGAACATACAGTCCTATTATTTACAAATGAACAGCTGGTATGAGCGAGATGACAGACAGAAAGAAGCTATACATAGAGACTTACGGATGTCAGATGAACGTTGCCGACAGCGAGGTGGTCATATCGCTGATGCAGGAGCAGGGGTATGAAGTTACTGAGCGGATGGAAGAAGCCAGCCTGATACTGGTAAACACCTGTTCAATCCGGGAGAATGCAGAGCAGAGGATATGGGGCCGGCTGGATGTATTCCGCCAGCAAAAGGAAAAACGTCCCGGCACGCGCATTGGGGTTATTGGATGCATGGCGGAGCGATTAAAAGAGGATTTGCTGAAGCGGGAAAAAGCTGTTGATTTGGTGGTGGGGCCCGATGCCTACCGGGCTTTGCCCGGGTTGGTGGAGCAGGTTGAATCAGGGCAAAACGGGGTCAATACGATTCTCTCGCGGGAAGAGACCTACGGGGATATCATGCCGGTAAGAACCGGGGCCAACAACATATCGGCTTTCATTTCGATCATGCGGGGGTGCAACAACATGTGCACTTATTGCATTGTACCCTATGTAAGGGGCCGGGAGAGAAGCCGGGATCCACAGACGATATTCCGGGAGGTAGAAACCCTGGCGCAGGCTGGTTACCGGGAGGTGACCCTGATCGGGCAAAATGTCGACTCTTACCGGTGGAGGACAAATGATGGGCGCAGCTATCCGTTTGCCTGGCTGCTGGAACAGGTAGCTCAAATCGATAGCCGGCTCCGCATCCGCTTTTCAACCTCGCATCCCAAAGATCTTTCGGACCGTGTGCTGGAGGTCATGGCCCGGTACCCGAACATATGCCGCCACATTCACCTTCCCGTCCAATCGGGCAGCACCAAGGTGCTAAAGGCCATGAACCGGGGTTATACCCGTGAATGGTACCTCAACCGCATTGATGCGATCCGGTCACATCTTCCTGATGCCCAGATTACCACTGACATCATGGCAGGTTTTTGTTCGGAAAACGAAGATGATCACCGCCAAACCCTCAGTCTGATGGAATATGTAGAGTACGACTTTGCTTACATGTTCAAATATTCAGAAAGGCCCGGAACCCGGGCTGCCCGAAAAATGGAAGATGATGTCCCGGAACAGACCAAAAAGAAAAGACTTCAGGAAATCATCGACCTGCAGAACAAAATCTCTGCTGCTGTCAAACAAAAAGCGGTAGGCAAAACCTTTGAGGTACTGGTGGAAGGAAGCTCCAAAAAATCTTCCCAACAATTATCGGGGCGTAACTCCCAGAACCAGGTGGTGGTATTTCCCAAAGGGAACCAACAGGTGGGTGATTTTGTGCAGGTTCGGATTGATCAGGCCACACCGGGGACTTTAATCGGAAATCAGGTAGAATCAAAATAACTCCCTTTCTATGAGCGACATGCTGAAATCCTTCCGGGAATACCGGGCGAAGATGAACCAAAAGCTGCAGGAGACCGACAACAAAGTGATCAAAAGGATCATGAACCTGGACACCAATACTTACAAAGAAGGCGCCCTGGATGAAAAGACCAAAGAGATGCTGGGGCTGGTTTCGTCCATGGTTTTGAGGTGTGATGACTGCATTCAGTATCACCTGGAGCAATGTCACCAATTGGAAATCACCAATGAACAGATGTATGAGGTCTTTTCCGTGGCCAACCTGGTGGGTGGAACGATTGTCATCCCACATACCCGGCAGGCCCTGGAATACTGGGAAGCTTTAAACGAAGAAAAAAGCCAGTCATCGCAGACATAAGTCCCCTCAGCCTTAATAAGACATTGAATAAAAATTCCGGAGCATTGAAAGAAAGTATTTGCTGGCTGACAGCCACTTTTCCTGGTGGCCGTTATGGGCTGAACTGTGCTTTTTCTTGTTACCTTTATGTATATGGCTAACGGATTTACGAATCAATGCGACAACCCATACTTAGACCCTGTTCAGGGCTTATAAGGTGTCCCCAATTAAAATAAGCTTAATTGTTGCTTTTAATGCTGAATACATTCTCGAGTTGCATCAGCTTGATCAGCTCCATGGCCTCTTTGGATATATTGGCCAGTTGGAATTCGGTATTATTGATTTTGGCATTTCGCAGCACCCTCAAAAGGGACTCGAAAGCCGAACTATCAATAAAATCCACCCCGTTTAAATTGAGGGTCACCCGGGCGGATGGTTTTTTTACATATTCCATCAGCTCATTTTCCACTTCCTTGGCATTGTAGACATTAAATTTGTGGGTGCCCTGAAAGGTTAAACGATAGGTATTGTTGTACTGCTCTACCTGTAACATAACATCAATATTTCACTTGAAAACAACCAATGTTCAACTAAAATCAGAGAACGAAAACGCGGAGCAATTTATTAACAAATTGGGCTGGAAATTCATCGAACAATTATTTAAAAACATTTTAAACAAAATTTTCCATTTTTCAGCCCGTATCGGAACCGTTCGCCAGCTTTATCTGAAGTTCCCGGAGTTGCTCTTTGGATATAGGGGCTGGAGAGTTGATCATCAAATCGCGCCCGGCGTTATTTTTAGGGAATGCGATGTAATCGCGGATGGAGTCAGAGCCACCCATCACCGCGCACCAGCGGTCAAAACCAAAGGCAATTCCGCCATGGGGCGGGGCGCCATAGCGGAAGGCGTTGAGCAGGAATCCAAATTGCTCTTGAGCTTCGGATTTGGAAATGCCGAGGGCTTCGAACATTTTCTCCTGCATTTCACGGGTATGGATTCGAACGGAACCTCCGCCTATTTCAACGCCATTGATTACAAAATCATAGGCATTGGCGCGCATATTGGCCGGATCCTTGTCAATAAGCCCGACATCCTCATCTTTGGGGGAAGTAAAGGGATGGTGCATGGCGGTATATCTTTGCTGGTCGGGATCCCATTCAAAAAGGGGAAAATCGACGATCCAGGCCGGGGCAAACTTTTCGGGATCCCTAAGGCCGAGGCGGCTGCCCATTTCCAGTCTTAACATGCCCAGGGCAGAAAGGGTTTGTTCGCGGGCTCCGGCAAGGATCAGCATCAAATCGCCGGGCTGGGCATTCATCAACCGGGCCCATTGCTGAAAACGATCAGGGTCAAAGAACTTATCCACGGAAGATTTAAAGGAGCCATCGCTGTTGTATTTGACATAGACCAATCCTTTGGCGCCGACCTGTGGCCGTTGAACAAACTCGGTAAGTTGATCCAGTTGTTTGCGGCTATAATCGGCACATCCCTGTGCACAAATACCGCCTATATATTCGGCCTGATCAAATACTTTAAAACCCTGGCCCTGAACCTCCCGGGTTATATCTGCAATTTTCATGCCGAATCTTAAGTCGGGCTTATCAGTGCCATAAAGGCCGATGGCATCGTCATAGGTAATGCGGGGGAAGCGGTCCTGATAGTCGTAGTGGGCCACCACTTGAAACAAATGCTTGGCCAGTCCCTCAAAAGTATTCAACACATCTTCCTGGTCGACAAAGGCCATCTCGCAGTCAAGCTGGGTAAACTCAGGCTGGCGGTCGGCGCGAAGGTCCTCATCCCTAAAACAACGAACAATCTGGAAATACCGATCGTATCCACCAATCATCAACAACTGTTTGAACGTCTGGGGGCTCTGGGGCAAAGCATAAAATTCACCGGGATTCATGCGGGAAGGAACCACAAAATCACGGGCACCTTCAGGAGTTGACTTAATCAGAAAAGGAGTTTCCACCTCCACAAAGGCGTGTTGATCCAGATATGTACGAATTTCCTGGGCCATTCGGTGGCGCAGCATCATGTTATCGCGCAATACCTGACGGCGCAAATCAAGATAACGGTAGCGCATGCGCAACTCCTCTCCCCCATCGGTTTCATTTTCAATAAGGAAGGGGGGCAGCTCCGAACGATTCACCACCTCCATCTCATCGGGTGATACTTCAATGTCGCCAGTGGGCATGGCCGGATTTTTACTCGATCGCTCGCGAACCTGGCCCGACACCCGGATGATAAATTCACGCCCCAACTCCGGCAGCAAGTCGGTTACTGCCTTCGGGGCGTGCTCATCAAAGACCAGCTGGGTGATGCCATAGCGGTCGCGAAGGGTAATGAACGTCATCCCGCCTAATTCACGTATCCGCTGAACCCAACCGGTCAGGGTTACCCTATTGCCAACGTGCTCCATGCGCAATGCGCCACAAGTATGTGTTCTGTACATGAATATGCCTTTTAAGGTATTTTACGAATCAAATTTTGCGAAGATAGCAAGTTTTTGATACAAATGATAACACCCAACCGGTATTTTAAAAGGAAGCCGGTTCAAGAAATACCTGTCCCATTCGTGGAAAAACACAATTAATTATTATATTTGTCCCGCAAAATAAAACGGGATATTAGCTCAGCAGGTTCAGAGCGCTACCTTGACAGGGTAGAAGTCGGTGGTTCGAATCCACCATATCCCACATTTGCCGGGCATTCAAGTTTTTTTATAAAATTGCTTCGCTGGCTCATCTGCTCAATGCATACTCCACAGGTTATCCCTGTGGAATTTTTTTGGCCAACCTTCCTTCCTATAAAGCCTATCCAAAGATACATGCCCGAATCAAAGGTTTATGACTAATCAATTTCTTTTTCTCTTGTTGCAACAAGTTAAGTCTCCATTTGGTATGTGATGCACATTTGGAAAAAAATTTTGAAAACAGCACGAACGCAGTGCTATAGGAGCCTTTTCGTATTAAACTGAAAATCCCCTCAACTTTCTGCCGATCATTTTGTTTAAAACCTGAAAACTTTTATTTCAACAAATTAAGGCATTCAATATGTTCAGGATGATCTCCCTGATAGGGCTTTTTGTGATGGCCTCCTGCACCACGATAGAGATAAAGGAACAGGATATTTTCGATGTGAAGCGCACGATTGGACCCGAGTACTTTAAGGACAAGCCCCAGCGGCTGGAGGAGGTCCAAATAGCCTCTCAGGACAGCCTTCACCTGGAAGGCTGGTTCATCTCCCATCCCTCGGCCAAAGGCACGGTGTTGTTCTATGGGGGCAATGGTTTTTTAAGGGAGACGGCTCACTGGATCATCCGAGCCATTACCGAACAAAAAATGAACCTGTTGATATTCAATTACCGGGGTTATGGCAACAATGCGGGCGAACCCACCATATCAGGGCTTAAGACCGATGCCATGGCTGCTTACCATTACCTGGTCAATACCCGGAATATTCCTGCAGAACGCATCATCATCCACGGGCATTCCATGGGTACCCTACTGGGTGGATATATCGCCGGGCAACAACCGGTTGGGGGATTGGTAATGGAGTCGCCGGTGACCGAGGTGCGTTATTATACCGAACAAATGATGCCCGCTTTGCTCAAGCCTTTTATTGAATTTGAAATAGACAGCAACCTTTTAAATGACAGCAACATCGATCAGATCTCCCGCATAACCGTCCCGCTCTTGATTGTGGTTGGAAAAGAAGACCGAATCACTCCACCTGCTATGGCACGCAAATTATATCATACCGCTGCCTCACCGGACAAGCGCCTGAAGGTATTGACAAAAGGAGGCCATAATGATCTGCCCCAGCGAAAAGACTACCAAAACATCCTCTATTCTTTCTATGATCGTGCCATCAAACGTTCGCTAAGCCAGGGAGCTTCAGAATAATTTACCGACCCCGGCGATATCATCTATAAATGGGGCCCATACATTTTATCCCGGGGAAAAAAGTTCCTAACGGTTTGTTGAAACATTTGTTAACAAAATATGTATAAAGGAGTTAGAAAGCATCTGCAGGGTATTGCCTTCGCTGTCTTTTCATATAATCAGTCGGGAGGTATGGCGCTCAAAAAATTTTTTTATTATCTTTAAAATACAATAATTAAGTACAGAGAAGATCCCTATGAGTTTATCGGTTCAGGAATTCGAGCACCTAGAAATGGAAAAAAAGGAAGAGCAGCTATCTTCCGAAGGCCAGTTTATTGCCTGTCGCTCCCAGGGTCACTACTATGTAGATCTTTATTCATTTGCTGATTTTTTTGTTGAAGTCTGGTATGTCAACATGGAAGAAGCATTCAGCAAAGAAGGGTTGCGGGAAATATCCCTTTTAACCGATATCAAGACCATCTCCCAGGAAAACGAAATCAACCGGTATATTGAACTATACGAAAATACCCGCACGCAGTAAATTACCTGAGTCTTCATTTTCCCTGAAAAAGAGCCAGCCTCCGATCCTTTTTCCAGCCTGAGTGGGTGAGCCGCCCTAGGCATGAGGCCACCTGTAAGGATAAGTCAAAACGGGAACACAGCCTGCGGAGCCTTCTTTCAAGGTGGGGCTCCGCAGAAGATTTCACATGTAAAGCCTTCTACATCTTCAACTTGTAGGCCATTACACGATTATCGTGAAAAGTGGGCACATAAAGCATCATGTTTTCAGAATCAAAATCGATATCGGCGGCATTGATATTATCCGGGGTGGTATCGAGGATCAACTGCTTCGGTTTTTCGGGATGAATCAAATGGACATGGCCGGCCCAGTCCGATTTAATGTAATAATTCTTTTTGACAGCCTCCAGACCATCGATGCCCCCGGTATTGTCAATGTGCGGCTCAGGTTCACCCCCCTGATAGGGTACCTTAAGGACAGCGCCCTCAATGCCGATCATGAGCATATCAACAGTGGTGTAAAGGCCATTGGGGCTTTTCAACGGATCTCCCTCCAACCAAACATCCACCTGTCCGTTTTTCAGGCGATAGATCTTATTGGCCGCCATATCAGAGGCAAAAACGGTACCGTCCTGGTTCACTGCAATGTCATTGGCAAAGCGGGCATCAGGACATGCATAACGTTGGGTGATCTTACCCTGGTCAATGTCGATTTCCACGATCTCATCAATGTTGGTGACATACAATTTACCCTGATACACGCCCATGCCTTTGGGCGCATCCAGGCCCGTGACCCATTTAAGCGCAAGAACTTCCCCCTGGGGAGAAAGTTTTGAAATAAATCCCTTCCCATCTTTTTTGTCGGATTCGCCCTGAATGTTTGAAACATAAAGCACCTGACCATCCGGATTATAACAAACCGATTCAGGGGTGCGCATCACCGTATCGGTGCTCCATTGGCTTACCAATTCGGGTTTTGAGGATTCGGACGACTTTTTACCCGATTCCTGACTTTCACCGGATTTTTGTTTGCAACCCAGCATAACAGCTAAAAAAATCAGGACCATTGAAGTGGCTTGTATCGTTTTCATAGAGTCTGTATTTTGGTTCATTCAAAAGATAAGAAAAGCCGGTGAAGATGTCAATAGCAGTCAGTTATGCAACTGAATTAAAAGGAATTGCTTTATCGGGTATGTTTTTAAACATCCGGCAGACAGCAAATTACATCACATAAAAGGCCATTGAACGGCACACCTTTTGCTTTCTCTTTTTTCCCCTTTTTGGGGTGTATGCATTTAAGTTTCAACCATTAAAAATTAAGATCATGAACACGATTTTCAAATCATCCGTAGGAATTGGACTTTTAACCCTACTCCTGTTTATCAGCACTGCCTGTTCAATTGATGCAGACAATGAAATCACCGAAGGGGAAAAACTCAGCAATGAGTTGGAAGAGCTGATCGATGAAAAGGACATTTCATCGGTGTCGGTTTATTTGCTTCGTACAAGCAACGACGGCGATGTCAATTATTACATTGAACAGGAACAATCACCTTTCAGCCTGGAAGAGCCCTTCATCAAGGTAGGAAACACCTATTACAACCTCAATCAATTATCCAGGTATACCATTGAAGATGAATATGGGGCGAATCCTTACCTCATGCTTTATTTTGATATCTACCGTTAATGTGGAAAGTGAACAGAGTATCTTCTTGTGTAAGCATGAATGTGCCGGAGGTCCTTACCCTGAATCAATATATGGGCCTCCGGCTGATTTTGCAGTTGTTGCTTGCACAAACTTCCATATTTCTTTCTTAAGCCGAAGTTCACATCCAATCCCAAAATAGCAGGCTTTTCCAGACATCACCCCAAATACACCGGGATAAATGCCTGTAACAAGGCCATTGAAGAAAAAAAGGCGTATCTTTAAGGAACACCGACCCAAAAAAGGGGCAGCGAGAACATAAGGGTGAAATGATCGCAAGGGACGCCCCCCTCATGCAAACGTATGAGTTCAACGTGTTTAAAAAACAGGTAAAAAAGGCACATGCCCTCTCCGACAATTTCATTTATTCGCTGGCTGCCGACAGCAGTGGGGGGGTTGTGGGTAGGCACCAACAGCGGGGGGTTGGCCCGTTACAATCCGGGGCGGAAAAACTTCACCGTTTACCGCCATGATCCGGACGATCCTACCTCGATCAGCCAGGGCAGGATATACGCCTTACACATTGATCAATCCGGCATCCTGTGGGCCGGCACCCTGGGGGGAGGTCTCAATAAGTTTGTCAGCGGCAAAGAGGGGTTCAAGACCTATCGCCATCAACCGGGCGAGGGCAATTCCATAAGTTCCGACAACATTTATGACATCACCAGTGATCGCCGGGGTCATTTATGGATCCGTACGGAAAAGAACCTGAACAAATACATGCCCTCGGAACAGCGTTTTGAATCGTTTGAAGTCCCGGGCAAGGAACTGGTATTTGAACAGACCAACTCGATGTATCTGGATCAAAGGGGCATATTGTGGATTCCTTATGCCGGGGGGTTGATGAAATTCAACACCCGGAATGAGCAATCGCAGCGGATTGAATTGGCGGCTTTCCGCAACAACAAGATCACCAGCATTTGTTCGCATCAAGAAGGACAATTATGGATTGGCAGCTACAACGGGTTATTTCTGTTTGACCGCCAGGATCATTCCATCCTGAAGGCGTACCGGCCGGATCCTTCCAATCCCGGGAGCATCCATGATGACATGATCATCACCCTGAAAAAAGACCGCACCGGTTCGTTATGGATTGGCCATGGCAATACAGGGATGACCAAACTGAACACGGGTCAGAAAAATTTCCGCCACTACCATCAGCAGGCGGAGGATGAGCGGTTTATACCGGGCAATATCATTCGGGCGCTGATGGTTGATTCGCGCGAGAACATCTGGATAGGGACGCGCAACAGCGGCACAGCGGTATTGGATGGACAAAGCGGTGATTTACGGCGTTTCAAGCCCACTCCGGGCGATCCGGAAGGGATGTATGCGCAACGGACGACCTGTTTTTATGAGGATCGCTCGGGCCGCATCTACATGGGATCCTGGGGATCGGGGGTTCGGGTCGTTGAAGTGACGGAGAGGGGCATTGGGCGCCCCCGGGCAACAGGGCCAACCTATCGCGGGCCTTCCGAAAATGCCCTGCGGGATAGCATTGTACAGGCCATCTATAAAGATCAGGACGAAACCCTTTGGGTGGGCCTGGAAGCCGGCCTTGATTTGTACAATACCCAAACCGGACAATACAGGCATATCCGACACATTCCCGACGAACCCAATTCCATCGCCCCTGGTGGGGTCCAATCCAATTGCATCTTGGAGGACCACCAGGGCAACTTCTGGATCGGTACCTGGGGCGGGTTAACCATGATGAAACCCAAGGATCCTGATAAGTCCACTTTTAAAACCGCCTACCGCTACCAACGGTTTATGGCATCCCCGGATAAGGCCAACACCCTGAGCGACAGCCGAGTTATATCCATGCATTACAACCCTGAAAACCCAAACGTACTGTATGCCGGAACTTACGGTGGGGGATTGAACAAAATCACAATCAATTACAACCAGCCGGCAGCATCGCATATAAAAACCTACACCACCAGCGATGGGCTGTGCAACAACGTTATTTATGGCATCCTGGAAGACGAAGCTGGCCACCTTTGGATGAGTACCAACGATGGACTTGCCAGGTTCAACCCGCGCAAAGAAACCTTTACCACTTTCGATGCCCACGACGGGCTCCAATCCAGCCAGTTCCGCTGGGGCGCCTATGCGCGGGGGCCGGGCAATGAACTGCTTTTTGGCGGTCCCAACGGATTTAATGCTTTTCAGGCCGATCAGATCAAAAAAGACTCCACCCTGCCGGCTGTGGTGATCACCGATTTCAAGATTTCCAACCAATCACTCTCAGCCGGTGATACCCTTCATGGGCGGGTCATTATGAAGAAAAACATCAACCGCACCCAACAAATCACCCTGAGCTACCGGGAAAACATCTTCTCCTTTGAATTTGCAGGGCTGCATTACGCTTATCCCCAGGACAATCAATACCGCTACCAGCTGAAAGGATTCAATGACCAATGGATTCAAACCGGCAGCGATAAAAGATTTGCCACCTACACCAATCTGGATCCCGGCACCTACACCTTTCAGGTCAAAGCCTCCAATTACGACGGGGTTTGGAACAAGCAGGCAGCCCGGGTAAAACTGGAGATTGAGCCGCCCTTCTGGCAAACCTCCTGGTTTTATATCTTGGTTGCACTGGTTGCCGGGGGATTGGCAACGGCCATCATCCGGTTGCGGATCAGAGCTACCCGCCGGGAAAAAGAACGGTTGCAACAACGCATCAATGAGGCGGTTTCGGAGGTTGAACAACAGAAAGAGGCTGCTGAAGCTTCAAACCAAGAGCTGAAAGAAAAACAGCGGGAAATCGAATTAAGCAACTGGCATGCCAACAGCCTGGCCACTTTTGGCGATATCCTGCGGCAGGATAAAGATAACCTGGAGGATTTCAGTTATCAGATCATCCGAAACCTGGTCAAATACTCAGGGGCTATCGCAGGGGCGCTCTATTTAATCAATGAAGACGAACCAAATGAAAGCGAACAAACCAAAGGCAAGCAGGGTGAATCTTATATCGAGATGAAGGCCTGTTACGCCTATGACCAACGCAAAAGAATCAACAAAACGATTGAACCCGGCGAGGGCATGGTAGGACGAAGCATCAAAGACCATGAACCCGTCTATTTAACGAGGCTTCCGGAAAATTACCTGACCATCAGTTCTGGATTGGGCCAAACCCAACCCGATTCCCTGATGATCGTCCCCCTGGTAACCGGCGAGGAAGTTTACGGGGCCTTTGAACTCGCCCGTTTTGGAAAATTTGAACAATACATCCGCAACTTTTTGGAGGACGTGGCCGAAGACATTGCCGTGACCATGAAGACCACCTACATCAACCTCCGCACCAACCGGTTGCTGGAACAATCGAGGGCCCAGTATGAAGAGTTATCCAATCAGAAAGAAGAGCTGCAGCAAAACGTTGAAGAGCTAAAAGCCACCCGTGAGGAAGCCGACCGCATCAAGACGGAGATGGAGGGCCTGGTGGAAGCACTGAAAAAAACCAGCTACTTTGTACAGTTCGATAAAGAGGGCAAGGTCAGCGAGATCAATGATCTCTACCTGCAATTATCCGGCAACACCTCCCGCAATATAACCGGAAAAAGCTTTACAGAATTTTTCCATTCCATGGAAATCACTGTCAACGGGTATGATGAAATCTGGCAATCGATCATGAAAGGACAGGCACAAAAAAGGCTGCTTAAAATAAACCATGGGGATCAGATCCGGACCCTGGTGGGCACCTTCATTCCGATACCTAACAAACAAGGCGATACAGAAAAGGTGGTTCAGATTGCCACCGATATTACCCCTTATCTCAATCCTGAGGGCGAGCCCTCCGAATAATCCCTGAAGAATCTCAAAGGGGGCAACCGGAATGGATCACCTATGTTTCCATTGTATTCAGTGGGGCAAGGAAAAGTTTGCCCGAGAGACCAATAAAAGGCGCCATCAGGTGTCGATTGAAATCAGCCTGCGCTGGTGGCTCGTGCAATAATGGGGGAAAATCATTAAATTTGTAGGGATCAAAAAGCGCATGGCTATGAAAAAACTGGTGGTATTAAGCGGTTCGGGCATCAGTGCCGAAAGCGGGCTAAAAACTTTTCGGGACATGGGCGGTTTATGGGAGCAATATGATGTCACCGAGGTGGCCAGTCCTGAGGCCTGGGAGCGCGATCCGGAGCTGGTGCTTCGCTTTTACAATGAGCGGCGCAGGCAACTGCTTCAAAGCGAGCCCAATGCCGGGCACCGGGCTTTGGCCGATCTGGAAGCCTACTTTGATGTAGAGGTCATCACCCAGAATGTGGATGATCTGCATGAGCGAGCCGGCAGCTCGAAGGTGCTGCATCTGCATGGGGAAATCAGAAAAGCCCGGAGTACCGGCGATGAGGATCTGGTCTACGACATCGAAGGTGCGGAATTGAACCTTGGCGATAACTGTGAAAAAGGCCATCAGCTCCGCCCGCACGTGGTATGGTTTGGTGAGGCGGTACCGGCTATTGCCGAGGCTGCCGGAAAAGTCCAGCAGGCCGATTTGTTTGCCGTGGTAGGCACCTCACTGGCTGTATACCCGGCCGCCGGACTGATTCATTACGCCAGAGAGGACATTCCCTTTTTCCTGGTCGATCCCAAGACGCCCCCACCCCGTCATGACCAGAAGGTACATTTTATCCAGGAAAAAGCCGGCACCGGTGTGCCTAAGATGAAAGAACTTTTGATTCAAAACTACACCCGCTGACCATGAAACCTTTGCGCGAATTGTTTACCCACATTGGCCGCTTCATCATCCTGATGGGCCGGGTGTTTGCTCCTCCCGAGAAAAAAAACATGTATTACCGCCAAATCCTCAGAGAAATCGAATTTTTAGGAATCAATTCGATGGGGATTGTGGCCATCATTTCCGTCTTTATAGGAGCCGTTATCACCATTCAAACCTCCTACAACACTGAAAGTCCGCTTTATCCCTCGTACCTGATCGGTTTGGCCGTGCGCGACATCCTGTTGCTGGAATTTTCATCGACCATCGTCGCCCTGATCCTTTCGGGTAAAATCGGTTCCAATATTGCCTCAGAACTGGGGTCAATGCGAATCACAGAACAAGTTGATGCCCTGGAAATCATGGGGGTTAACTCGGCCAGTTATCTGATCATGCCCAAAATCATAGCTGCCGTTTTCTTTCTGCCTTTTCTGACGATCATGAGCATTTTTATTGGCTTATTCGGAGGATGGCTTGGGGGGGTGGTCACCGGGGTGGTCAGTTCGCATGACTATATTTATGGCATACAGTATGCCTTCATTCCTTACTACATCACTTATACACTGATCAAAGCCGCCATCTTTGGATTCATCATCACGGCAGTTGCTTCCTATCGCGGGTATTACGCATTCGGGGGCGCACTGCAGGTGGGCAAAAACAGTACCCGGGCGGTGGTCGAGAGCAGTGTTATTGTGCTGATAACCAATTACATACTTACCCAATTGCTGTTAACATGATTGAAGTTCAACATCTCTACAAATCCTTTCGCCACACCCAGGTACTTCATGATATTTCGGTGCGATTCCATGAAAAGAAGACCAATATGATTATCGGGCAAAGCGGTTCGGGCAAAACGGTCCTGCTCAAATGCATCAACGGGCTGCTCGATGTGGATCAGGGGCGCATCCTTTATGATGATACGGTGTTCAATGAACTCAGCTTTAAGAAAAAGAAGGAGATCCGCAAAAACATCGGCATGGTCTTTCAGGGAGGTGCCCTGTTTGACTCGGAGACGGTGGAACAAAATGTAAAATTTCCCCTGGACATGTTTACCACGATGGGGGAAGCGGAAAAACTGAATCGGGTCAATGAATGTCTTGACCGGGTCAACATAGAAAATGCCAATAAGCTGTATCCGGCAGAGATCAGTGGCGGTATGCAGAAAAGGGTGGCTATAGCCAGGGCCATCGCCCTGAATCCCAAATATCTGTTTTTCGATGAACCCATTTCCGGGCTGGACCCTAAAACGGCCATACGCATTGACCGGCTCATCGGTGAACTAACCCGTGACATCGAGACCACCACCATCATCAATACCCATGACATGAATTCGGTGATGGAGATTGGCGATAAGGTGATTTTCCTTTACAATGGTCAGAAATGGTGGGAAGGCTCGCGGGAGGATATATTACACAGCGACAACCCCGAGCTGAACGACTTTGTTTTTGCCACCAACCTGGCCAAAACCGTCAGGGACCTCAGAAAGTCGGGCCATACCTAGTAATCTCATCCCAGATCATAGACTTTCTGCAACTTTTGGTAATCCAGTATTTTGATCAGCTTGCCTTCAATTTCAATGATGCCGTCTTTACGGAATTCTGAAAGGATACGAATGACGTTTTCGGTGCTCATATCGATCAACTGGGCAATCTCCTTGCGGCTTACCGGCAGTTCAAAAGCCATTGCGTTGTAGATATGGCTTGAAAAGAACATCAGGATGTAGGCAATACGGCCCCTTAACTGCTTGGTGTTGATGTTCAAACGGGTAGCAATCACATCATCGGCCACCCGGCTTGACTTCTCCAGGAAATCGAGTGCAAACTCGCCGTTTTGAGCCATCAACTGTTTCAATACATCGATCTCGACAAAACAAACCACTGAGTCTTCAATGGCAGTGATGGTGTAGGCATGCTGCTGTTTGGAAAATATACTTAATAGCCCGATAAAATCCAAAGGCTTACCGATGCTAATGATGTGTTCCCGGTCATTTTTTTCGGTGGTTAACAGCTTGACCAGGCCTTTGCGCAGGTACAAAAAGTGGGCGATGTTTTCCCCCTGCCGGCATATCACTTCCCCCTTGCGATAAAACACTTCGGTTTTGTGCTGATTAATCAGGCTCAATGCTTCCTGATCGAGCTTGTTGAATGCCCAGGTTCTGTATACACATTGGTTGCAGTGGGATGTATTTAAAATTTTGCTCATTGTCAAAATCTTATGATATATATCAGGTATGACATATATTGGTCAAATGAATACATATAAATATTTAGATAAAACTAATTTTGTATACAACAAAACTGTTAATGGGTTCACACTAACCCCATCAGGAGTCAAAATAACATAAAATTATTGAATATGAAAAAGATTGTCATCTTAGGAGCCGGAACGGGAGGCACCATTATGGCCAATAAGCTCCGTAAAGTGCTCTCGCGCAGCGAATGGGACATCACCGTGGTCGACAAGGATAAGACCCACTACTATCAACCGGGATTTTTATTCATTCCTTTCGGCATTTACAACCGCAATGATGTGATCAAGCCCAAAAGCGATTTTCTACCCCCGGGGGTTAACGTCCTTTATACCGGCATTGACCGGATAGAGCCAAATGACCAGCAAGTTTTGCTGGAGGGGGGACAGGTGCTGCCATATGATTTTTTGGTAGTGGCCACCGGCACCAATATCAATCCGGATGAGACCCCGGGTTTAAAAGATCAGCTGTGGCACAAAGAAATTTTTGATTTTTATACGGTTGACGGAGCGGTAGCCCTGCGTGAATTCTTCCGCGACTGGGAAGGGGGTCGTTTGGTGGTGAACATCGCCGAGTTGCCGTTCAAATGTCCGGTGGCGCCGCTTGAGTTTTCTTTTCTGGCCGATGCTTATTTCTCCGAATTAGGGATCCGCGATAAGGTGGATATCTCTTTTGTCACCCCGCTACCCGGGGCATTCACCAAGCCCAAAGCTTCCCAGATGCTGGGAGAGCTGTTGGAAGAAAAGAATATCCGGGTCATTCCCGATTTTTACCTGGAGTCAGTGGACAATGAAAAGAAGGTGATTCGCTCCTATGACGAGCAGGAAGTGCCCTTTGATGTATTGACCATTGTGCCGGTCAATACCGGTGATCCAATGGTAGAGCGCAGCGGCATGGGGGATGATTTGAATTTCATACCCACCGACAAGTACACCCTTCAGAGCAAGCACCATGAAAACATTTTTGTCCTGGGTGACGCTTCTGATATCCCCACCTCCAAAGCCGGATCGGTGGTGCACTTTGCCTCGGAGGTGGTCTATGAAAATCTGGTCAGCGCTATAGAAAACCGGCCTTTAAAGGCTCAGTTTGACGGCCACTCCAACTGCTATATTGAAACCGGCCATGGCAAGGGATCAATCATCGACTTCAACTATGACACCGAACCTTTGCCCGGAACCTTTCCATTGCCGGGAGTCGGGCCGTTCGGTTTGCTGCAAAACACCAAGATGAACCATTACGGCAAGGTCCTTTTCCGGTGGATATACTGGCATATCCTTTTGAAAGGCAAAGAGATGCCCATTGAGTCGCAAATGACCATGGCCGGTAAAAAATCCTAAAACGCTCCATTATGGCTGAAAACAATCAGGATTTACAACGACAGATCAACGAAATCAACGAAAAGCTCGACCAGGTGCTTCACCACGTCAATGAGCAGCGGTTGCAGCGGGAAAGCATGAATGATCTGGCTGATGATCTCTACAGGGTAGGGAAAGATGCTTTCCAGAGTACGGTGGATGAGTTGGATAAAAGGGATATTGAAGTCAATATTGATGACCTGAAGAACCTTTCCCTGCGTATGCTGCGCAACGTGGAAAGTTTCAACCAAATGCTCGACACTTTCGAGAGCCTGGTGGACCTGAGTCGGGATGCCGGCCCGGTGATCAATGAAATGGGGGTGGATGTTATCCACAAACTGCATGAAATGGAACAAAAAGGATATATGGATTTCCTACGGGAAGCCTCCCGCATTTTCGACAACATTGTTTCCCATTATTCGGCGGAAGAGGTCAGGCAACTGGCCGACAATATTGTCACGATCACCGACACCCTCAAAAACATGAGTGATCCGTCCATGTTGCAGGCCATGAACCAAACGGTGAATGCCTATAAGCAGACCAGTGCCGAAAAAATTCCGGAATATTCGCTCTGGAAAACTTTCAAAGAAATGCGTTCACCGGAAATGAAACAGGGGATGGGCTTTATGATTACATTTTTGAAAAACCTTTCCCGGCAACAACAATCATCTACAAACACTTAAAATTCAAATCTATGTCACAGAAAACATTAGCAGGAAAAACAGTAGAAGTAACCGATGAAGGTTATCTGCAAGACCACAATCAATGGAATGAAGATATTGCCAAGGCCCTGGCCGAAGAAGAAGGCATCGAACTGGGCGAAGACCATTTCAAAATCCTGCATTACCTGCGGGAAAAGTATGAAGAAGGGGCCAACCTGACGATCCGCAAAGTTGGTAAATCGGGTTTTACCGACATCAAAGGTTTTTATAAACTCTTCCCGGGCGGTCCGCTGAAAAAAGCTTCTAAAATAGCGGGCATTCCAAAGCCTACCAGTTGTGTGTAATCTAAAAAAAATAAACCATGGAAAATCAGGAACCAAAGGAACAGATCAATAAAGTATCCATCATTTGTGCCAAAGGCAACCTGGAGGATGTTTATGCCGCCCTGGTTTTGGCCAACGGGGCTGTGATGGATGGAAAGGAAGCCAAACTCTTCTTCACCTTTTTCGGGCTGGATGCGGTAATCAAAAAGCGGATGAATAAACTTCAAACCGCAACCGTAGGCAACCCGGCATTAAGGATGCCCAATGGCACCCGCATGCCCAAGCTCCTTGGAATGATTCCCGGGGTACAGAAAATGGTCTCCAATATGATGAAAAAACAAATGGATGAGCTGGATGTGCCCCCGGTGGATGAATTCTTAGACATGATCACCGCCGGAGGCGGGGAAGTATACGCTTGTCAGCTCGCGGTAGATATGTTCAAGGTCAAAAAAGAAGACCTCTCCGAGCATGTCAGTGACATTTTGACCGTCGGCGAATTCTATGAAAAAGCCGCCGGCCAGCATGCCCAAATCATTTTCACCTGATTATCCGGGGCATCCTTTTATGGAGGATGTCCCCCTTTCACATCATGATGCCTTTAATAGAGCCCCGTGGAGGTTCCCGGGAATTTTCACGGGGTTTAAGAAAACGCATGAGTCGTGGGGAGCTTTTAACGACTTATCAAAATCAAGCAGCTTATAGGGGTTAACCCAAAAGGATAAAACCCTATAGTCCTTGTCAAGAAGCTAGCTGTTGCAGGAAGCCTGGTTAGGGAACCACGCTATTTTACTCATCGACCTCCTCATAATCGATGTATTCGCCCTGGTCCCTTTTATATTGCTTCTTCCCTTTTTTATCCCTGTCATATTCAATGGTTACCTTCCCTTCCTTTTTGCTGCTCTGTTGCCGATCATAGTGCTGATTCATGTTGTCCTGCATGCGGTTGAATACCCGTCGCATTAAATATTTTGATATCAGTCCTCCTACGATCACCAGGATCACAAAGAAGAAAAATATGTAAAACAATGTACTTATAAACAATGGAGTTGTAAACAATAGGTGCGACATGATGCGTCTGTTTGATTATCTTTATAAACAACTAATTACTTGCATATAAATTGCTCCACCCCCCAACCCTTTTTTTTAACCTTGCGCAAAATCCTTCATTCCCTCAATATTTGTTCCGTTCATAAAAAAAACGTCAACCTGCTTTTCAATGTTATTCATTTAAGGGGTTAAAGTCTGATTAACAATTCCCGGCCACTGCTCACCCTTCAAAGGCTGCTCACCTGCCTAAGCCCTGTTCCTGTCTTCCTTCGCCAGGTAAAGGGTCTGTGAAGTGCCTTGAATGACAACGGCTACGTTGGCCCTCTCCAGGGACTTAACCGGGATATACCGGTAAAACGGTTGATTTAAGCAGATCAACCGTTTTGTCAAATACATTTACTATTTTTGCAAAAATAGTTAAACTAAAACGCTTAATCAATTTTATGGAAAAAGTAGTCAGTGGCATTCGCTCAACAGGCAACCTGCATCTGGGCAATTATTACGGGGCGCTGAGCAACTTCGTCAAAATGCAGCATGAACATGAATGCTATTTTTTTATTGCCGATTATCATTCGTTGACCACCTATCCCAACCCGGAAGATCTTCATGGCAATGTACGCCAGATTCTTTCGGAATATCTGGCTGCCGGCATTGATCCGGACGCGGCCACTTTATATATACAAAGTGATTTACCGGAGATCCCGGAACTTTATTTGCTTTTGAACATGAACGCCTATGTTGGGGAGTTGGAGCGAACCACTTCGTTCAAGGAGAAGGTACGCAGCCAGCCCAACAATGTAAATGCCGGATTGCTGACCTATCCGGTGCTGATGGCGGCCGACATCATTGTTCATCATGCCTCTAAGGTACCGGTGGGCAAAGACCAGGAGCAACACCTGGAGATGACCCGGCGTTTTGCCCGCCGCTTCAACAACATGTATCAGCAGGAATATTTCCCTGAACCCGAACCCTACAACTTTGGGCAGGAGTTGCTCAAAGTGCCCGGCCTGGATGGTTCCGGTAAGATGGGTAAAACAGAAGGCAATGCCATCTTTCTGGCGGATGAACCCAAAGTGATTCGTAAAAAAGTGATGAAAGCCGTCACCGACGCCGGCCCCACTGAGTACAACCAGGAAATGGCCGAACCCATTCAAAATATCTTCACCCTGATGAAAATTGTCTCCCATGCGGAAACCTATGATTATTATTTGGATCAATACAATAATTGCAAAATCCGCTATGGAGACATGAAAAAACAGCTGGCTGGCGATATCATAGATTTTACCGAGCCCTTACGCGAAAAGATCAAATCGATTTCCTCGGATGACCCATACCTTAAAAAGGTAGTAAAAAAGGGCCGTGACAAAGCCCGGGCCAGCGCCGCTCAAACCATTAAAGATGTAAGAAGGATCATCGGGATTGAAGCATTCTGATAAAAATGGGCCATGATCGCTATCGGGTTTCAATTGGTTTTGTAGTTGTTCCTGACTTCGGTCCCGACCTGCGCTTGCCCAAACCCCCGCTTAGCGGGGTTAAATTGCTCCGAGCCCCGCTTACCGGGGTGTCAGATTTAGCGGGGTCAGCATGCAAGGTCAAAATAAGGGGTTTCAGTTTTCAGTTGGTTTTATAGTTGTACTTGACTTCAGCCAGGTCTTCGTTGGCTTTGGTAATTTTCTGGTTCAGGCCGGCTTTAAAGTTTTCCACGGTATTCATGATTTTCTGATCGGTGGGGGCCAGGATTTGGGTGGCCAGTATAGCGGCGTTGCGTGCGGCATCGATGCCGACTGTAGCCACTGGTATTCCCGGAGGCATCTGAAGGATGGAAAGGATGGAGTCCCAACCGTCCATGGATATGGACGAACGTATGGGTACACCAATGACCGGCACGGGGGTCAGGGAAGCGATAACCCCGGGTAAATGAGCGGCACCTCCGGCTCCGGCAATAATAACCCTTACCCCGCGTTTATGGGCATTCTTGGCAAATTCGGTGACCTTTTCAGGGGTACGGTGCGCCGAGAGGGCTTGCAGTTCAAAAGGAATTTTGAACTCATCAAGGATTTTAGCAGCTTTCTCCATGACTTCCAGATCAGAGGTGCTGCCCATGATAATGCTGACTTTTGGCTCCATATCAATTTTTTATTTTTTAATTTTTTAATAAGACAGTTAATTCCTTAATTTGCATTCCAGAAAGTTCAAATTTAATACAATTTGCTTTATGAATAAAATCCAGCTCAAAGATAAGGAGTTTCAGATCTACCTGCATTATGAGCAGATATACCAAAGTGTTCAGCGCATTGCCGCTCAAATCAATCGCGATTATGAGGGGGCCGAAACACCGCTATTTTTAAGCATCCTGAACGGGGCCTTTATGTTTACCGGGGATCTTTTCAAAGAATTGCGCATCAACACAGAGCTCTCCTTTGTCAAGTATGCTTCTTACCAGGGAATGAGTTCCTCGGGGGATGTCAAACAACTGATTGGGCTAAACGAAGATCTGGCCAACCGCCACGTCATTGTGCTGGAAGACATTGTTGATTCAGGATTAACCATCCGGGTGATTTCTGAACAAATCCAGGCCTTGAATCCCAAAAGCTTAAAGATCGCCTCCCTTTTGCTCAAACCTGATGTCTATCAGGAAACCATACCTCTGGATTATGTCGGTTTGGAAATCCCCAATGATTTTATCATCGGGTATGGTTTGGATTATGACGGGTTGGGCCGCAATTTCAAGGATATCTACCAGGTAGTCGAATAAGAGGGTGCTTACCAGGTGGCTGGATCAACTCGCAAAAAAAAGGAGTGCAACCAGCTGGGGGCATCAAAACAGGAATGGCGGAAGCATGGATAAGTCGAATTTTGTTGATTTTGTAAAGCTATACATGCGCTCGGGTAATGGAGGGTCTGGTTCGGTTCATTTCCGCCGGGAGAAATATGTGCCCAAGGGGGGACCCGACGGTGGAGATGGCGGCCGGGGCGGGCACATCATCCTTCGGGGGAATGCCCAGCACTGGACGCTTCTGCATCTAAAATACCATAAGCATATCATTGCCGAAAGCGGCCAATCAGGGAGTGGGTCGCGCAGCACCGGTGCCAGTGGCAAAGACCGCATTCTGGAGGTACCCCTGGGGACAATCGCCAAAAGGGCGTCGGATGGGGAAAAATTATTTGAGATCCTTGAAGATGGCCAGGAGCATAACCTGTTGGAGGGGGGCCGCGGGGGTCAGGGCAATGCCCATTACAAGTCCTCCACCAACCAGGCACCCCGGTACGCCCAGTCGGGGGAAGAAGGCCGGGAAGAATGGATCATCCTTGAGCTTAAGATACTGGCTGATGTAGGCCTTGTGGGTTATCCCAATGCCGGAAAATCGACCCTGCTCTCGGCCATTTCAGCGGCCAAACCCAAAATTGCTGATTATCCCTTCACCACCCTTGAACCCAACCTGGGCATGATCGAATACCGGGAGCTGAAATCTTTTGTGATGGCCGACATCCCCGGTATCATCGAAAATGCCCACCAGGGCAAAGGACTGGGCCTGCGCTTCCTGCGCCACATTGAACGAAACGCCTTGCTCATGTTCATGGTCCCGGCCGACACCAAAGACATCGCCAGCGAATACCAAACCCTGTTGCAGGAACTTAAACAATATAACCCCGAACTGCTCGACAAAAGAAGAATCCTGGCCATCACCAAATCCGACCTGCTGGATGCCGAACTCAAGGAACTGATAAGACCCAATTTACCCCAATTGCCCTACGTATTTATCTCCTCGGTTAGCCTCGAGGGAATCCCTCAGATGAAGGACCTGATTTGGCAGGAACTGAATAAATAACGAAATGAAAGCCCCGATTATGCTGGAATTTATCCTGGAGCTCGATACCCAACTGTTTCTTTTTCTCAACAGCCTGCACAACGCTTTCTGGGATCCCATCATGTATGAGATCAGCGAAAAAGTTTTTTGGTATCCCTTTTATGGCATACTGATCGGGCTCATCATATGGCGGTATAAATGGAACGCCATTGCCACCCTGTTGTTCATTGCCCTGTTGATTACCCTGGCCGACCAGATTTCAGTGAAAGGCTTCAAGGAAGTGTTCGAACGCTTCCGCCCCACCCATAATCCTCAAATCGACCACCTGGTCCACACCGTAAAAGGATACCGCGGAGGCGACTTTGGCTTTGTCTCTTCCCATGCGGCCAACACCTTTGCTTATGCCCTTTTTTCAAGTAAACTCTTTAAAAACCGCTATTATAGCTGGTTCATTTTCATCTGGGCCGCCATTGTCTCTTACAGCCGAATATACCTGGGCGTTCACTATCCCCTTGATATCATTGGCGGAGCCCTGCTCGGGATCGCACTGGGTTACCTGGTTTTCTGGCTCTATTGCAAGTTCGGAAATAAATACCTCAGGAAAACATTTTATGGATAACATTGTTCAACTTTCTTAGCATGAGAATTAACTCCGCTTTGCTAATTAACCCCGCTTTAATTAACCCCGCTTAGCGGGGAGATTTTTACAATAGACCCCGCTAAGCGGGGAAATTTTTAGGGAGATTTTTACAATGGACCCCGCTAAGCGGGGGCATCATCAGCAGGGCATCATCAAAAACCAAACATATATGCTTTGTATTAAGAATCCTGACACCGACCCCCATTTCAACCTGGCTGCCGAAGAGTACGTGGTCAAAAATTTCTCGGACAACTGCTTCATGCTCTGGCGCAACCGGCCATCGATCATTGTTGGCAATCATCAGAACACCCTGGCCGAGATCAATTATGAGTACGTCAAAGAAAACAACATCGACGTGGTACGAAGGCTCTCGGGCGGGGGCGCTGTTTTCCATGATTTAGGAAACCTGAATTTCACCTTCATCAAGAATGTCGATAACAACGAGAACAAAGGGGACTTCAGTCAATACACCAGGCCCATCGTTGAGGTTCTGCGCAATATGGGGCTGAATGCCAACTTTGAAGGCCGCAACGACATTATGATTGATGGCAAGAAGGTATCAGGCAACGCTTTGAACATACAGGGCAACCGCGTTCAGCACCACGGCACCCTGTTGTTTTCATCGGTGATGTCGGATCTGTCCAACGCCCTTAAGGCCAATCCCTTAAAATTCAAAGACAAAGCCGTCAAATCGGTCAAAAGCCGCGTGGGCAACATCAATGAATTCCTCGACGAGCAGATGGATGTGCTGGCCTTCCGTGACCGGATCATGGACTATATCCTCAACAAATATGAGGATGCCGAGCTTTACGAATACACCGAAGAAGACCGCCGGAAGATCAACCAGCTGAAGCGGGAAAAATATGACACCTGGGAATGGAACTTTGGCAGCTCTCCCAAATACAACTTTGAAAAGATGGTTAAAACCAGCGGTGGAAACATTGAATTCCACATTGACGTGCAGAAAGGAATCATGCAGGATGTAAAGATCTACGGAGACTTTTTCAATACCCTGGATACCGAAAAGGTGGAAGAATTGCTAAAGGGCACCCCGCATGAGCACCATCAAATAAAAGAGAAACTCGACAGCATCGAGTTCAGCAAGTATTTCCATTCCGTAGAGAAGGAGGAATTCATAGAAGGGATGTTTTAACAAGAAAAAAGATTGGGCCATAGGGGTGAAAGCCCCACTCCTGCCCTTTCTGCGAAGAATCAGTAAGTTTTGCCGTTATAGAATACTTTGTTGCTGTTGACCCCAACATTGAACCACACCACATCGCGAAAGACCTTAAAGCGGTTGACCGGTTCATAAGAGATGGTTTGGTGACTTCCCCCTTGAAATACACGAAGGTGATTGCGAGCGTTGAGATAGGCCACGGTGTTGATGCCATAATCCATTTGTTGGGGGATAAAATTTTCCAGGCGATAGTTTTTTCCCTGGTAATAGGCCATCAGGTTGGTTTGCTCTTCATAAACCAGCAAGCTGTCGCGCAACTCATAAAATTCAGGGGTTATACCCGAGAGGGTTTTGATGCGGTCGTTTTCATATAACTTAAAACTTCCGTCATTGGCCACGAAAGCCACCCTTTCATCGGCGAGCTTATAGGATTGGGGGCGGAAAGTGGTAAGCTTGCGGCTTCCAAAAACGTGAAAAAGTTTGAGTGAGGAAGTGGCCACATCATAATAAACCACCATATTGCGGTCGACCTGGTAGGAGGGTCTTCCCTGTGCCAGCATCAGTTGGCGGTTGCCACCTTCAAAGAAAGCGTGGAGGTAACTGTTGGGCCCCAGATATCCCAGGATGTTGTCGCCCACTTTAAAATCGGATACCGGGGGATTGGACAGGGCACTCTCCACCTCAAACTGCTGTTTTTTATAGTAGACCTTAAACATCTTGTCGAGCTGATCATAATAGGCGACCAGGTCTTCATCGGCCTTATAGTAGGGCACATTCATGCCCAGGTTGGTTTTGGTACGGCCTTGATAGACAAACAGGTTGTTGTTGTAGGCATATACCAGTAAACCTTCGGTCATGCTGTATTGCTGGGCCACATCCGAGAGTTTGCGTTTGACTCCGTTGTGGTAGATCATCAGGGCCCCGTCATTGCGCCGGTAGGCGACCCCCCATTTCTCTACCTGGAAGGATTGAACGGGCAGGTGTTCCAATTGGCGAATGGTTCCCCGATCAAACACATAGAATTGTTCGCGGTAATTTTCAAAAGCGGCCAATCCCTGGGCTTTGCCCGGGCAAGGATTCAGCAGGAACAGCCCAATTGTCGTCAGGAGGAGCCACCCGGTAAACAAGCCTTTATGCATCTTTTAGGGTTGAGATTGTTGGATCATACGCTGGCGGACTTTTTTAAATTCCGACCCCTCTTTCCACCGGGGGAAGGATTGGGAGCGGGCCAACTCATAGCCTACCTCAAAAAACAAACGGGCATCATCGCGGATCCCTCTAAGGTCCCATGTTTGGGGGTTGTACTCATCGCTGGGATCGTGGTAACGGTTTTCGAGCCAGAACTGTTCCTTTTGGCGGGCCCACTCTTTGCCGTGCTCCCGGGAGTGGCAGTTGCCCCGGGCAAAAAGGGCCGGGACCCCCTTTTGGGCGAAGGGGAAATGGTCACTCCTGTAGTACATCCCGGTTTGCGGATTGGGATCGGGATAGATATATCGATCATGGCGGGCCGCCGCTTCTGCGAGCAGATCATCCAGGGTTGACTGGCCGTAGCCGGTAACCATCACATCTTTGTAACGTCCATAAGGCAGCATCAGGTCATTGTTGATGTTGGCCACTGTTTTTGTCAGGGGAAAACGCGGGTGTTCGGCATAGTATTTGGAGCCGAGCAGGCCCTGTTCCTCGGCAGTGGGGGCAAAAAACATCACCGAGCGCGCGGGGCGTTTTTCCAGGGAAGCAAATCCTTCGGCGATTTCCAGCATCCAGGCCAGGGAGGTACCATTGTCAACGGCCCCGTTATAAATGGAATCGCCTTCCAGGGTGGGATCCACACCCAGGTGGTCCCAATGTGCCGAATAGATCACCACTTCATCGGGCCGCTCCCGGCCGGGTATATACCCCATGATGTTGCGTGATTCAGCGAAACGGTGCTGGCTTGTCATCTCAAAATGAACGCGGCCATCCAGCTCCCGAGGCTTAAAGCCTGGTTGGCCGGCTTGTCTTTTCAACCCGTCAAAACCATATCCGAACCGGTTAAACAGTTTACGGGCAGCATCGGTGGTGATCCACCCTTCTACTGCACAGCGCGACTGATACCCATTTTCAGGCTTGAGGTACAATTTGGGCACCACTGCCCCGTTGAGCACCACATTCCATGGATAACCCGCCGGGCCACTCTTATGGACAATAATGATGCCACTGGCCCCCTGCCGGGCTGCCTCTTCATATTTATAGGTCCATCTGCCGTAATAAGTCATGGCATTGCCCTTAAAAAAGCTGGTATCCTGCAAGCCATAGCCCGGGTCATTGACCAGGACCACCACGGTTTTACCTTCCACATCAATCCCCTGGTAGTCGTTCCAGTTATACTGAGGCGCCACAATGCCATATCCGGCAAACACCAGGGGCGAATCCTCCAGCTGAACCTGTTCAGTGAGCCTCCGGGAAAAGGCCACAAATTCATCCCTGTAATCCAAGCGCACCTCCCCCTGCGGGGTGTCAAAACGCATCTGTTCCTGAGGGTCTACAGAAACCTCAACCATAGGGACCCTCTGATAATAACTTCCTTTAACCGGCTTCAGGCCTATCTGACGAAACTTCTTTTCCAGGTAATCCAGGGTTAGGGTTTCACCTTTGGTAAAAGGTTTGCGCCCCAAGAAACGGTCCGAGCCCAGGGTTTGTACTTCCTCCCTGATATCCTCCACATCAATGGCTTTCATCGCCTTTGAAACAGGCTGCTCCTGGGTACAGCCGCCCAGAATAAGGGCCGCCAATGATACGATCAATAAATGCCTCATATATCTCTTTAAATCATTAATCCAACAACTTTCAGTCCACTCCGGGCGTCAACTCAACCCGCCGGGGCTGGTTTTATTCATGGGGCCGTGCTACCGGTAAAAAGATGGCAAAGGGTTCACTCAATCAATTCAAAAATCTCATCCAGGGGCTTTTTCTCCTTAGGCCGCACCTGACGGTCGGGCACCCCTACGGCCACAAAAGCCATCAGATGGAAGGGTTCCTCAATGCCTATAATCTGCTCCAAATCCTCTTTGGCCATCATGGGAGCGCTCAGCCAACAAGCACCATAGCCCAGATCCACAGCCGCCAGAAGTATATTCTGAATGGCGGCCCCGGCACTCTGAATATCCGGATAATTCCGCAGAATATTGATATCCTGGTGGGTCATGGTGACCCCTTTTTCCAGAACCGACTCATAATCCTCCATTGAAAGGGCAATTACCGCAGGGGCGTTTTCAAAAAAGGTGGCAAACCATTCGACCTGCGATTTAATGTTTTTGGAGGCAATGGACTGGTTCACCGGTAGTTCTTCAATCCTTTGCTTGACAATATCCGCCATCCGGTTCAGCACATCCTTGCGGGTGATGGCATAAAACTTCCAGGGCTGATAATTATTAACACTGGGGGCTTTACCTCCCATGCTGACCAGGTGCTTCAAATCGCCGGCTGGTATCGGCGTGTCCTTAAATGTGCGGACACTGGCGCGTTGTTCAATGGCCTGTTTTAATTCCATAATTGCTCAATTTGATTCCCCTAACTTTATTTACTGCAAGATAAATAAAACTTAATAATTTGAAGAAATAAAAACAGAATCGTTCATCCGGATTCGCTGCAATGGGTATTCTTAAAGGGGAAAGACTCATCGGCAAGGGCAAAAGCGGATCAAAAACAGTGCTGCCTGAAACAGCGATCCCAAATCATGAAGGCTCAATTCTAAGACATCGGACAAGAGCTATTCGGTGGGTGAATAAAAAAGAGGTTCACCGGTAAAATATTGGCTCGCGCTTCATGCTGGATCCCGAGAATTTATTATATTATCCCTCAAAACACGATGCTTATGAATTATTACTATGTAACCGGAACAAGCCGCGGAATAGGCAAAGCCGTAGTTGAAGAACTACTGGCCGATGATAACAATATTGTTTATGGCATATCGAGGAACCATACGACAGAGCATAAGAATTACCACCCGATTACACTGGATTTAAATGATGTAGAAGCGGTTAAAAGCTTTCGTTTTGAGGAGCATTCCGAAGCTGAAAAGATTGTCCTGATCAACAATGCCGGCGTGCTGGGACATGTAGCACAAGTAGGAAAAATGTACAATGAGAAAATTGTCCAGAGCTACAATGTCAACCTGTTAAGCCCGACCATCCTGATCAACCAGTTCATGCGGCAATTCCAGGATTACGCCTGCGAAAAGATCCTGCTCAATACCAGCAGCGGGGCTGCCCGGCACACCATCCCATCGTGGAGCACTTATTGCACGACCAAAACAGGGATTGAAATGTTCTTTCAGGTCATTCAGGACGAGCAGCAGGATTTTGACCATCCCTTCAAGGTTTATTCAGTGGCACCGGGGGTTGTGGATACCGAGATGCAGGATGAAATCCGGGAAGTGGAACCCGAAAACTTCCGGGAGCTTGACCGGTTCATTCAACTCAAAAAAGAAGGACTGCTGGTCGATCCCAAAGCCGTTGGCAAAAAATTCGTTGACATCCTTGAACACCCGGGCAATTACCCCAAGACCCTGATGGACCTCAGAGACTAGGGGTACAACCATAAAGCCCGTAAAGCATAAAGAAGTCTCATAGTGATGAAATTGTCTGGAAATCAAGGGTTTTACAGGAGGTCTTTAATCATATTCACCAAACCAAAATTCCACATTATTCAAAAAAAATGATGAATTTTGCCAGGAAAGATTAACACACATTTTCCTAAAGGACCAGCATTATGAAAAGACAGGCGTTTCGAACGGTTCTGCTGGCAGTGGTAATTGTCAGTATGTTCACCTCCTGTGAAGAAGACGGGGGGCTGAATCTTTTCTCCTTAAGTCAGGATAAGGAGTTTGGGCGGGAATTCGATCAGGAAATCATGAACAATGACTCGGCCTACACAATCCTGAATGAGGAGAATTACCCGCAGGCATATGCCCATATTCGGAGCATTCGTAACAAGCTGCTGGCATCAGATGACCTCAATTATTCCAATGAATTTCAGTGGAGGGTTCGGATCATACGGGATGATGATGTACTCAATGCCTTTTGCGTTCCGGGGGGTTATATGTATTATTATACGGGGCTGATCAAGTATCTGGACAACGAGGCCCAGCTGGCCGGGGTCATGGCCCATGAGATGGCACATGCTGATAAGCGGCATGTTACCCGGCGAATGACCAAATTATATGGATTGCAATTCCTTACCGGTCTGCTATTGGGAGAGGATCCCGAAGCATGGGGGGAGATTGCCGCTGAGCTGGCATTGGGCCTTGGCAACCTGCAATTCAGCCGCAGCGATGAATACCAGGCCGATGAATATGCGGTTCGTTACAGTACTGATACCGAATACCATCCGAAAGGGGTGGCCGGTTTTTTTGAGAAGCTCCACGATGAAGAAACCCGGCCCAAGGTGCCTGAGTTCCTGAGCACCCATCCCAGCCCGGACAACCGCCTTGAAGCGATCGACAAGGTATGGAAAGAAATGGGTAGTCCGCAAGGGGGGGAGTTTACCGAACGTTACCAGGAATTTAAAAGCAACCTGCCATCAAACCAACAAAAATAGCAGCCCATGGCCAATTTATGGGGGGTAGATTACGGGAAAAAACTATCCGGTAACACCGTGGTATGTAAAAAGCAAGCGATGTCGGTTCGGTTTTTCCAAGCTGAAAAGAGGCAAGATGCCGATGCCTTTTTGCTTGATCTGATGTGGCAGGAATCTCCCGAGCAGATATTCATTGATGCGCCACTGAGCCTTCCCGGCGTTTACTGTGACGGTAAAAATTATGACAATTATTTTTTTCGCCGCTGCGACCAGCAACTGGGAGCGATGTCGCCGATGTTCCTGGGGGGGGTAACTGCGCGGGCCATGAGCTTAAAGGATCAGGCCGGGGAACTGGGGGTACAACTAAGGGAGACCTATCCCAAAGGTTTAGCGGCACAAATGCGGCTGAAGGAATATGGATACCGGCTCAACCAGAAATACATTGAACCCTGTGGACTGATTATCCGCGACAGTTCACAGTTGGACTTCCCTACATCAGAGCTCCGCTCCTGGCACCATGTAGATGCCCTGCTGGCCTTACTCTCAGGCATCCGCCACGAACAAAACTTAAGTTATACTTTTGGCGATGCCCGGGAAGGCCTTATTTTCATCTAAGTTCCAAATGCACAAACCACACATCCGTTGGAGACCCTATATGAACGGGCCGGCTCTACCAAAGATCACCCTATACCCAAATCTTGTGAGGAAGTGTATGCCAAAATCAAAAATACATGGCCATAAGCCTTACACGGAAAAACAGTGCCTGTTGTAGATTTCTACCGCCCCTATAAATCAATTCCCTGGGGAAAGCCCCTGTATAAACTGATCAAGCCCGAAATAAACCAAAACCGGGAGGCTCCGGATTCAGGGAGGTCACTTATTCAGAGAAGCTTCGGATCCAGAGAAGCTTCGGATCCAGAGAAGCTTCGGATCCAGGAAAACTCGGATTCAGGAAAACTCGGATTCAGGAAAACACTTTATTCAGAGAAGCTTCGGATTCATAGAAGCTCCAGATCCAGGGGGCTCTACAGGCCTCCAAGCAATTGGCTGACAATAATCAGCAGAACCAGGGCAAAAGGATAAACCGTAGCATACGCAATCTGAGGGGCATTGGTATCGGTAATGGGCTCCACGGCGCTCAGGGCAGGCGTACTGGTCATGCTTCCGGTAAGCGAGCCAATCAGGGATAGAAAATTCATTTTCAGTATATAATAGCCCAATACAACACTGAGGATCATGGGGACCAGGGTGATGGCCACACCAGAAATAAAATACTTCAAGCCACTGGTTTGAATCGTTTCGGCCAGGTGCTCGCCGGCATGGGTACCGATCACGGCCAGGAACATGATCAGGCCCAGCTTGCGCAGGAACATGTTGGCCGAGCCGGAAACATTCCAGACGATGGAACCGGTTTTCCCAATCTTACTCAATACCAGGGCAGAGATCAATACCCCACCGGTCAATCCCAGTTTCAAATCGATGCCCGAAAACAGGGGGATTGAAATTTCCCCGAGCAGAATTCCCAGCAGGATTCCCAGGGCAATGGGCAAAAAGTCGAGTTCGTTCATTTTTTTGCGGCTGTCGCCCAGCAATTCGCCGATTCTACCGGCATTCTCTTCCGGGAGGGTTACAATCAGTTTATCGCCAAACCGGAGTTTGCTGGTGGCCCGGGGGGAAATATCGATGCCACTGCGGCGTATGGTCGTTACCGTGGCGTTGTAGTTCTGCAGTAGGGCCAGGGTACGCAGGCTCTTATTAATGACTTCCTTATTGGTGACCAAAAAGCGCCGCACCGTATTTTTGCCCCGCAAAGGGATTTCTTCACTGGTTTCGCGTCCGATCAGGTAGGTTAACCGCTTGAGATTGTCTTGTGTTCCTACGGCCCGGACCCTGTCACCCTGTTCCAGGCGGGTGGTGGCTTCAGCCCGGACAATTTCTCCCTGTTTAACAATGCGAGAGATCGTTGTGCGGGTCAAGCCCCTCAAGTCAATCTCCTGAAGGGTCTTGCCAAAAATATTGGGATTTTCCACCACAAAGTTGCGGCTGACCAAAGGCGGATTATCCGACTGGATTTCAGCTTCAAATCGACGCTCCTCGGCCGGAACATCGATTTTAAAGATTTTAGGCGATAAACGGGCAAACAGGATCACACCGATGATGCCAAAAGGATAAGCGATGCCAAAACCGATGGAAGTAGCCGGCGAGTGGGTGCTTTCCACAGCCGCAGCCAGGCCGCTGGTACTGGTCAGGGCCCCGGTAAACAAGCCTACAGCCATTTTATAATCAATGTCATATATCCAGGCCATCAATAGGGTCATCAAAGCCCCCGAGGCAATGACCACAAAAGCAAGGGCAATCAATATTTTGCCGCTTTTACGGAAGGATTCAAAGAAACCGGGGCCAGCCTGGATGCCCACCGAAAACATAAACAGGATGAGGCCGACCTTTTGCAGGATTTCGGGCATTCGAACCCCCAAATGGCCGAAGAAAAGGGCCACAAATATCACAGCCGACAAATCAAGCGATATACCTTTGATTTTAAGCCGTCCAAGGGCAATACCCGCCGCTACGATCACAAAAAAGGCCACATGGGTCTGGGTCAGTAATTCCATGGCTGGTTCAGATCAGAATAGGGATACAAAATAAACGGATTTTTTGATGATAAAAAAATCGTATGGCCTCAGCCTGCTTCTTTTTATTGGCCAACCCGTGCCAGAAGGTAATCGGGTGCATTATACGGGATGAAAAAAAGAGGCCCCCTATTCATGGAGCCGGACATGAATGGTCATTCCGGGGAAGATAATAAAAGGGTCTCCCGGCAACAACCAGGAGACCCAACAAGTTTAAGTCTTTCACTGATGCACCCTATTCGCTGCTGTAGGGGGTGTTGCTTTCCACATATTTAAATTCAGCAGGATCACCTGCGGCGGTGCATTGATACCTGGCCGTATAGGTTGAGCTGCTGCGATCGTTGTTATAGGTGTCGAAAGTCACCTCATAATACACATCTACTCCGTTTTTCGTTGGTTGTGCGTCGGGAAATTTCTTTTGCAGCATCACGATCAGGCCCCCGCGGGTGGCCATGGGCTCGTCGGGTTTCTTAAGGATGCGCTCCCACATAATATTTTGGGCCTCTTCCGTGCTGATGCCTTCAAACGTTTCAGCGTCAAATTCGATTCGGTCTTCTATTACCAGGCTAAAGTTGCTGTGGTAGGAATCGGCTCCGGAATAAAACTCACCGGTGCCATATTCATTGATATATTTGGAATCCCGCTCGTCAACAATCAGCTGATAATCAGATGAAGCCATTTCAAAGCCCACGGTCGGATCAAAGACCCATTTTTCATCTCCATGGATAAACTGGTTGGAGACCGTTTTATAGGATTTCCATTCGGAGCCGTTATAGGTATAGCGTTTGGCCCTGACTTCTGTATACCCTGCATAGTAGGCATAGACCACATATTTTTGATCACCTTCCTCGGCGTAAGGGAACTTTTCCTCCAGGAAGGTGGGCAGATAGTCTTCCGGGGGCACATCATCACTGAAGTTGTCATAGTTGCCCGGAGCTCCCATGGAATCATAGTCGCCAGTGGTTAAGACATAGGTATTGGGCACCACTTGCCAGTTGCTTTCTTTAAACTGATAATAGTCGGTCAGGGTGGCCACTACGCCTCCGCCTTTATAGAAGTCATAAGTAACAGCAACCATATCGCCTTCCTGGGCTTCGGGATATTTGCCGGCAAGAAAATCGGGCAGGTAATCCTCCGGGGGAACGCTTCCGGAAAAATTATCATATTCTCCGGGTTCATATTCACCTTCCCCCATCGAATCATAATCGGCCTCGGTCAGGGTGTAGGATTCGGCCTCGGAAAACCGGCCCAGCAAGCCCAGGCTGCCCAAATGATGATAGGTCACACTGATGGCCGAACCCTGGTCAAGGGCCTGGAACTTTTGGCCCAGAAACTTGGGAATATAATTGGCGGCCTTGAACTCATCGGCAAAAGCGTTGTACTGGTCAATGTTGGAGATCCGGCTGGAATCTTTGGCCGTGGTGGCATCCTCGAGGGCCAGATCCGTAATGGTTGAGTAGTCACCCTTTTTCAGGGTATAGTCAAACGTTTCGGTATATGCATCGGAGGTCTTCTCGTCGAGCCGGTCATAGAGCTCCTCGTTGGGGTTGCACCCGGCCATCAAAAGACCTGCGATTACTGAAAGAAAGAGAAATTTTCTAATCATGGTCATGAAGTTTTAAGCATGAAGTTTTTAAAATATGCTTGTCAGTGTATGATGAATTAAAATCTGAATTTCAGGCCCAGGTTCCAGCTGCGGCCCCAGCCGTAGAATACGGTGGCAGTGCTGCCGGTATGGTCGGAATCGGCCAGGTCGTTGGCATCCGAGATGTATTTGGTATCCAGCAAGTTATCGACATTGCCATAAAGGGTGGCCTCAAAATCGCCCAGGTCAAAATCCCAGCGCACATTGGCATTAACCAGGGTGTAACTGGGCATTTCCCATGGATCGACGCCTTGTGATTCAGGCGTAGTACGGCCTTCGATATCAAACTGGGCAAAAATGTCGGCGGCATGATAGGCATCGGCCCCAACCTTCAGATCAGGCAGCACCCAATAGCTGGCGCCAATAAAACCGGTGGTCAGGGCCGTATTGCCACGGCGCACATCCTTGGCATAGACTGAAATGTTGCCAACCTTTTCCTGTTGGTCATTGTAAATGTCGGCCACCACATTGTCATCCCAGCGATAATCGCCCATGGAAAACATTCCTTTAATATTCAGCTTTTCGGTAGGCTTGTAGGTGGTCTCCAACTCAATGCCCTGGTGGATGGCATTCAGCCCGGTAAGGTTGGCCATCTCATTATTATTCAACCGGCGGGTAAGGGTTTTGTTCATCCATACCGTGCGGAAAGCAGTCAGATCAACCTTCAGGTGTTTAGAGCGGTAACCATAACCGGCTTCCGTAGAGAGGATCTCCTGAAGTTTGGCCCCTTCATTGATTTCATTGGTATAACCCACAAAGCTGGTGGTAAAGAAGGGGGCACGGGTAAAATAACCGCCATTGGCAAAGACATTGTGCTGATCGTTGATGTTGTAGTTAACACCGCCTTTTGCACTATAAACCAGGTAATTAACCCAGTCAGAGGTTTGATTGCCCGGTTCATACTGGAAATAATCTACGCGGCGGTAGGATTTGTTGGAAACCGTACCGGAAAGGAAAGCCGAATAATCGGCGGTAACATATTCGCCCTGGAGGAATACACCTTCGCGCAAGACTTCGCCCAGGTTGTAATAATTGATCTTATCGCCCTCAGCCAGAGGCTTCGCCGGGTCCCGGTTAATATTGCTGTTATCCAGGTAATAGTCGCCACCCAGCAGGTTGGAGATCTCGGTATAATGGTAGCCTTTGTAATACCTACCGTCAAAACCGGCTGTAATGTTAATGTTGGCATACTTAGTATTGAACGTGGAAAGAACGCCATACCAGTCGTGCTCGTTACGGGCCATGGTCATGATGGCTTTGGAACCGGTTCTGGAAGCTTGATTTTCTTGAATCACTGCATCATAGTCGAGGTAACCCTGGGGGGTGAGTTTGGTGGACTGGTAGGGTTCACCTTCGGGATAGGAGAAAGACAACCATTTGTCGTTGGGACCGTCTACCCTTCTTCCTCCGCCTCTGCCGATGGAAGCATAGGCTGAGGTGTGCAGTGAGGTGTTTTTGTTGATGGTCCAATAGTGGTTCAGGTAGAACTGCGGTTTGTGGTATTTATTATAGGCATATCCGGTGTTATAGATCTCCCCGTTCAAATAGCCATAATCGGCATTGTACTGGATGCCCTCTTCATGGTTGCGCCATTCGTTGACATGCTGGGGGGTACTTCTCTGGTTGTGCCACTGGGGAGCGCCAAAGCCGGTCAGTGACAGGCGGTGATCTTCATTGATCCGCTTGGAGATGTTAAAGAAATAGGAATAGGAGCGGAAATTGGTGGCATTGACAAAGCCATTGCCGCTGCTTTTGCTGCCCTGCAGGGTGACGGCCCATCCGTTGTCCATCAGACCGGTCGAGAGGCTGAAAGAAGTTTTGCTGTAGCCGTCATTGCCGATGGACTGGTAAACGGTTCCGCCACGCTCAGCATCGGTCGACTGGGTAATGATGTTCATGGTACCGCCCACCGAAGAAATGGCCAGCTGCGAAGCACCCAATCCCCGCTGCACCTGGATGGTTTTGGTCACATCAGCCAGGTTGGCCCAGTTGCTCCAGTATACTTCGCCGCCTTCCATATCATTGACCGGCACCCCATTAATCAAAACCGCTACGTTCTGTTGGCTGAATCCCCTGACATTGATCCGGGAATCGCCAAATCCGCCACCTTCCTTTGTGGCATAAACACTCGGGGTCGATTTCATCAATTCAGGCAGCTCCTTGGTGCCCAATTTCTCCTGGATCCTCACCGGCTCCACTTTAGAGACAGCCACCGGCGTTTCACGATCCCGGGCAAAATTGGCCACAACTTTTACCTCATCCAGTCCGATGGAACTGGATTTCAGGGCAATCGTACCCATCTCCTTGGTTTGGCCTTCGGAAAGGGTAAAATCAAAGCTTTTGGATATGTATCCCACATAGCTCACTTTGATGGACAAATCGCCCGTGGGGGTTTGAAGTGAGAATGTCCCGTCCAGGTTGGTGGCCGTACCCTGGGAGGTACCTTTTACAACAACCGTGGCGCCGATCAGAGGCGAACCATCGCTGTTGTCGACCACTTTTCCTTTTAAAACACTCTGTGCCAGTGATCCTTGAGCAACCACCAGCGCCATAATCAGTAGAACTAAAAATCTGTGTTTCATGATTACCATTTTTGAACATTAAGAATATCGCCCGCAAATTTATTCGATAAAACCAAGCTGGCTTCCAGTAAATATTATGAAATTGTTAGCAATTTATTAACACGTTTTAACATTTTCCCAACCCAAGAAGGGTGAGGGATTTAATAGAAGGCGACCTTCGACAGGATCACGCGGGTGGCCCCGGCCTGCCTTCTTACGTAATCTCCGGCTATTTGCCCTGCAGATTTCAGCTTCCGGGGGTTTTCCAACAAATCATCCATCAATCCGGGGAAGTTTTGATAATTATGTTGGGGAAATGCTCCTCCGAGGCGGGCAAGGTCGAGGGCCTCTTTGAATTTATGGTAATTGGGGCCGAAGATCACAGGTATATCATAGGTGGCAGCCTCCAGGATATTATGGATGCCATTGCCGAAGCCTCCCCCGACATAAGCCAGGTTGCCATATCCATAGAGGGAGGACAACAGGCCGATGGCATCGACCACCAACACACGGGCCCGGGTCATTTTTTCAGCGGCAGCCTCTGACCAGCGCACAAGTTCATCCGGGTTAAACCTGTTCATAATCCGTTGGATATGTTGCTCATGCACTTCATGGGGAGCCAGCAGCATTTTATAATCATGGGAGGTGTTTTGGAAATACCGGGCCAGCAATTCTTCATCAGCGGGCCAGGTGCTGCCGGCCACCAACAAAAAGTGACCACCTTTAAACTGCTCCACCAAAGGCAATGCCCGGGCAGATCCGGCCACCTGGCGAACCCGATCGAAACGGGTATCCCCGGAAACTGTTACCTGGGTGATGCGGTAATGCTTCAACAAATCGGCGGAAGCTTCATCCTGAACGAACAGGTGGGTGAAAAAACGTAGCATCCGGCGGAACCAACCCCCATACCATTTAAAAAACACCTGGTGGCGACGGAAAATGGCCGAAATTAAATAAACAGGTACTTGCCGCTTGTACAAAGCCCGCAGGAAGTAGTACCAATATTCATACTTGATGAAAAAAACCTGATCGGGCCTTACTATATCCACAAATCTTCGGGCTGCATGGGGTCCATCGACCGGCAGGTAGGTGACATAATCGGCGAACGCATAATTTTTGCGCACCTGATAGCCGGAGGGTGAAAAAAAGGTGAGCAGGATTTTCACATGGGGATGGGATTGTTTGATCTGCTCAATCACGGGACGTCCCTGTTCAAATTCACCCAGCGAAGCACAATGGAACCACACCACCTGCTGCCAGCCGGCAACCGCTTGCTGTAGATCCCGAAAAAGACCCCGCCGGCCCCGGACAAACAGGCGGGCTTTATTGTGAAACAAACTACTGACCAGGACTGCAAAATGAAAAAACCTGAGGGATAAAAGATACAACACACGCATGACCATGGGCTTTGCCTTGCAAAAGTAATGGTTTGTAAAGTAAAAGGGTGAAAAAATGGCGAAAATTTATTCAGAGGCCTAAAACCTATCTCATGTATTACATGAACCATAAAGGACTGACAAACAAAGCTCCACCAAGAATTGAACAAGTGACTAAGAGGCAATTCTTCAAAAGAAAAACCGCCGAGAAAATGCTAAAAAGCCTAAAAAAGCAAACAAAGCAAGCGCGTCGAAAGGGTCTTCAAATAATCCCGACAGAAGCTGAAAAGTAAGCCCGAAAACAGAATCCGGATGCCGGCAGATCCATGGTGGATGATGCCCATTAAATAATTTGTCTTTACCTTCGTTGATAATTATAATACATTGCTTTTCAAGAGCGGTTCAGATGGTTCCACGCACTTTCATCATATTCTTCCTTTGCGTTTTCATGAATGCCCTCCTTTCGGGGGAAGTGGTTTCGCAGGAACTGGATAATATACGAACCACCACCATTCAAGCCAACCGCGACACGATTCAATACGACACCCTGGCCACAGTAGCCGGTAGCATGCAGGTGCTGGATCCCTTGCAGCAAGCGGTAGATCATACAGAATACACGGTATTGCCCTGGAAAAGCATGCTGGTTGTATCGGAAAAACTTCAGCAAGACCATTCCCAATTGGTGCTTAAATACCGGATACTGCCCGCATCCCTGAGTGAATCCTATTTTCATAAAAACATCGAACAAGTCGGGCAAATTCCCGAGCGGGTGTTCACCTGGCAAAAGATCAGCCGGCAGAAGGAATCACGGGGGCCCCTGTCCTTTGCCTCGGCCAACATCATTCAATCCGGCAGCATTTCAAGGGCATTAAGCATTGGCAACAATCAGGATGCGGTGGTCAATTCAGGCATGGATCTTCAGCTCTCGGGAGAACTGACCAACAATTTAAGCATCAGGGGGGTGTTATCGGACCGGAACGTTCCGATTCAACCCGACGGCACCACCCAGCAGATCAAGGAACTTGACCGGGTTTTTCTGGAGGTATACAATGATCAGACCCGTGTGACGGGGGGTGATTTTGAAATATCCAACAACCAGGGCTATTTCATGCGATTGAACAAGAAGGTGCAAGGAGCCCGGGTGCGTCAACACTATCAACCCCTGAGCCAGACCCGGGCGGTTAGTTCGGTGAGCGGGGCGATATCGCGTGGCCGCCACTGCACCAAACGCATCCAGGGAGAAGAAGGGAATCAGGGGCCTTATCATTTAACCGGGTGTAAGAATGAGCCCCATATCATCATCCTTTCGGGGAGCGAAAGGGTATACATCAACGGCCAGTTGATGAAAAGGGGCAAAAATCACGACTACCTGATCAATTACAACACGGCAGAGATCACCTTTACGCCCAATCAGCCCATCACTAAGGACAAAAGGATCCGCGTGGAATTCGAATATTCCATGCGGACCTACAACCGCTTCCTGGCTTTTACGCAAAACCGGATCAAGACAAACAGCGGATCTTTGTGGCTGAATGTCTTCACACAAAAGGACAGCAAAAACCAGACACTGGCCCAGGATTTGACCACCCATGAGAAAAGAATACTCTCGAGGGCAGGGGATGATATGGAGCGGGCCGTGGTGCCCTACGTGGACACCACCGGCTATAACAACGACATGGTTCTCTATCGCAGGCAGGATACTGTGGTTGGGGGCAAGCGCTATTCCATTTATCGTCGCTCAACCCATCCGCAAAAGGCCCGTTTAAAGGTGGGTTTTTCGTATGCCGGCGAAAACCGGGGCAATTATGTACTCAAAAAGAGCGCTGCCAACGGGCGGGTTTACCAGTGGGTGGCACCGGTCGAGGGAAAACCCCAGGGCCGATATACCCCTATGCGCCAGCTGGTTGCCCCCCGGCAACAACAAATGCTTACCTTCGGAGGTTCAGGGAAGCTGACTTCGGGGATTCGGGGCAACTTTGAAATGGCCCTGTCGAACCATGACCGCAACACCTTTTCCTCGCTTGATCAGGCAGACAATAAGGGCTATGCCCTGCATCTCGACCTTGACCGGCAAATGCTGGCGCGTGACACCAGCCGGGCCCAATTAATCACTTCCCTCTCTTACCGGGGCGTACACAAAAATTTCACCCCCATAGAGCGGTTCCGCGCCGTGGAATTTGACCGCAACTGGAACCTTCGCCACCGAAAGGTCTCAGGCCATGAGCACCTGGTCTCCGGCGGCCTCCGCTATTGGAACCATCAGTTGGGACAGGCCAACTACCAATTCGAATACCTGGGCTATCAGAACGGATACCAGGGGTACCGAAACCGGCTGAATACAAACCTACAGCACGCCTCCTACCAACTGGAGCTGCAAGGCAACCTGCTGAAAACCCGTGGCCGGCAAAGTCACTCCGATTTTATCCGATACAAGGCCCACCTGAGCAAACACTTCAGTGCGCTGACAGCGGGTATTCAAAACAAAGGCGAATACAACACCTGGCAGGGCGATACCCTGATGGGACAAAGCTTCGCCTTCAATCAATGGAAATTTTACCTGAAAAGCCCGGATTCCTTGACCAATCAATATTTCATGAATTATCAGATCAGGCATGATCAAAGGGCCGATGCCAACAGACTAAGACCTGCCAATACAGGGAGAGACTTCAACATCGGGGTGAAGATCCATTCCCTGGAAAAGCAAACCTTCCAGGCCCGGATCACCTACCGCCGCCTTACCATTGCAGACACCAGCCTCAGTCCGATGAAGCCGGAAGATCACCTGCTGGGGCGCATTGAACACAGCATGCACCTGTTCAACAACCTGCTTTCCAGCTCCACCCATTTGGAGGTCGGCTCGGGTTTGCAGCCCAGAAAAGAATATACCTACATAGAAGTCTCCGACGGACAGGGCGTTTATACCTGGACCGACTACAATGACAACAACGTCAAGGAGCTGGATGAATTTGAGAAAGCCCGTTTCCAGGACCAGGCCGATTATCTGAGGCTTTACCGCCCCACCGGCGAATACTACCAAACCCATACCCATGGTTTCAACCAGGTGATCAACCTCAACCCGGGGCGAGCCATCGGCGATACCAGCTGGATCGGCCGCCTCGCCAGCCGGTTTTCAAACCAGCTGGCCTTTCGCATCCGAAGAAAAAACCGCCAGGATCATTTCTGGAAAAACCTTAACCCGTTTGCTTATTCTATTGATAACCCCGATGTCCTCTCTCAAAGCTCCAACCTGAAAAACACCCTCTCTTTTAATAAAAACCACGCCAATTATCGCCTCGATTATATCTTCTTAAAGAGTCAAAACAAATCTTTGATGATGAACGGGTCAAAAATGACCCATCATAAAAAGCAAGGACTTCATGTAGGGGTCAATCTGACCCCTTCAATCAACCTTTTAAATAAGGCTTCGCTTTCGCAAGAAGGCTACCGAAGTGAATTCTTCGACAACCGAAACTACCGGCTTCAAAGCCTGGAAGAGCGCTTTTCGTTCAAATACCAACCCTCTTCCACGGTCCGGGGAGAATTGACCTATGAATTTGCCGACATCAATAATCAAACCGGGCCTGAAGCGGCTGTTCAACACCGGGTTGATCTGAAGGTTCATTTCAGCCGGGTTCAAAAGTTCAGGCTTCAGGGGGAATTCAGTTTTATTCATTTCAGGTATGGGGCCAGGGCCAACACCCCCATTGCCTACCAGATGCTTGAAGGGCTTAAACCGGGTCAAAACGGGGTATGGCGCATTATGTTTCAGAAAGAGGTTTATAAAAACCTGGAGCTGAACATCAATTATTCAGGGCGCACTTCGCGGGGCAAGCAAGCCATACATAGCGGGCAGGTTGAGCTGCGTGCCAACTTTTAGGCCGAACACCCGCTGCGAATGGTTTCCCTGAGCTGCTCGACCATTTCTCGTGTATCTTCCCTGGACCGTCCCGTTCCGGTGACTGGCGGATGAAAGGTCACTTTTACCGACCCTTTTCTCAATCGATTGGTCTCTTCCAGGAGCCGATAACTGCCACTGATGGATACCGGCAAGATGGTCAAATCAGATTTAAAGAGCATCTGTAAACTTCCGGTTTTAAAACGGCCCAGGTGGGCACCCCGGCTTCGGGTTCCCTCGGGAAAAAGCACCAGGGGATAGCCTTTCCGGGCCTGCTCGATCCGGCGGCGAACAAGCTCCATCGATTCAGACGGCTTCTTACGGTCAATCATCACACAAGTCATGGCCCGCATCCATAGATTGGCAATGGGGATGCGGTCAAGCTCCTTCTTTGCTACAAAACCCAACAAATAAGGGATCAAGGCCATCAAAACCGGAATGTCAAAATAACTCTGGTGGTTGCTCACAAGGGCAAACCTGCTGTTTGAGGGAATATGCTCCAATCCCCGGGCATCAATCCGGACACCTGCCACAAAAAGTATATGCCGGGCCCATCCACGAATAAAAAAACGCAGGTAACCATCGGTGGCCTTGCGCGATAAATAACGCAACAGCAAATAAGGAAGATATACGATGAGGGTCAGCATCATCAGGATCCAAAAGTAAAATCCCAGGAAAACAGTTCTGCTCATAAACATTCTTTTCAATGCGGTTGTCTGATAATGATCCAATAGAATCCTTAGCTTTGTAACCGAAGCCCGGGGGGTCCAATCCAGAGGCATGTTGGTTACAGTGCAAATTAACAAAAGAATCGATTCATAAGCGGAAATTATTGAAAAGAATGCAACCAATAATAGACATCAAGCACCTGACCTTGCAATATGAGGGAGAAAAGCTCTATGAGGATTTTTCTTTTCGGGTGAATGCAGGCGGGTTTGGCAATCTGAAACAAAAGGTACTCAAAAACAACAGCCGGGGCTGAGACAAAACATTTGTTGTCATTTGGCGGGATCAATTCTCAACAAGGCTGAATTAAATCTATAGAGTTCATTATATCAAGCATGAAAAATTCTATCTTTGCATAAATTTTCGAAAAAACAGCGATCTATGCAGCCAGAACTAAGCGAGCAAGAACGGCAACGAAGAAATTCCCTGGAAGAGTTAAGGAAGCTTGATATTGAGCCCTATCCGGCGGAAGGATTTGAGGTGAACACCACGAGCCGGGAGATACTGGACCACTATGACGAAGACCAGGAGCGCTTTTCTACGGTGAGCATTGCGGGTCGGTTGATGAACCGGCGTGTCATGGGCAATGCATCATTTGCTGAGTTACAGGATGAGCAAGGCAAGATTCAGATATATGTAAAGCGGGATGCGGTATGCCCTGGAGAAGATAAGACCTTGTATAACAAGGCTTTCAAGAAGCTTTTAGACATTGGGGATATCATTGGTGTTCGCGGGAGTGTATTCCGCACCAAGGTAGGGGAGATCACCATACACGTGGATGAATTCAAGGTATTGAGCAAATCGCTAAAGCCATTGCCGATTGTCAAAGAGAAAGACGGGAAGGTATATGATGCCTTCACGGATCCGGAGCAGCGGTATCGGCAGCGGTATTTGGATTTAATTGTCAATCAAACCAGCAAGGACGTTTTCATCCAGCGCACGCGGCTAATACAATCGATGCGTGCTTTTCTGGAGGGGAAGGGGTATCTGGAGGTAGAGACCCCGATTCTCCAGCCCATTTATGGGGGAGCAGCAGCCCGGCCCTTCAAGACCCATCACAACAAGCTCAATCAGACCCTGTACCTGCGCATCGCCAATGAACTTTACCTCAAACGCCTTATTGTTGGGGGCTTTGAAGGGGTTTATGAATTTGCCAAAGATTTCCGCAATGAAGGGATGGACCGTTACCACAACCCGGAATTCACGCAGATGGAGTTGTACGTGGCCTACAAGGATTATCACTGGATGATGGGAGCGGTCGAGGAAATGATTGAAAAGATTGCCCAGGATCTGCATCAGACCACTCAGATCCAGGTTGGTGAAAACCTGGTCGATTTCAAGCGGCCCTGGAAGCGTTACACCATGTTTGAAGCCATCGAAGCCTTCACCGGCGTAGACATTTCGCAGATGGATGAGCCCCAGCTTTATCAGACAGCCCGTCAGATGAATTTGGATGTGGATGAGAACCTGGGCAAGGGCAAACTGATTGATGAGATTTTCGGGGAAAAAGTCGAGCCGCGGCTGATTCAACCCACTTTCATCACCGACTATCCCATAGAGATGTCGCCCCTGGCCAAGAAGCATCGTTCACGGGAAGGTCTTGTAGAGCGTTTTGAAGCGATCGTCAATGGCAAAGAGATCTGCAATGCGTATTCAGAGCTGAATGATCCGATTGACCAGCGCGAGCGGTTCGAGCAACAGCTGTTGCTGGGACAGCGGGGCGATGAGGAGGCCATGATGATGGACGAGGATTTTCTCCAGGCCATTGAATATGGCATGCCCCCCACTGCGGGACTGGGCATCGGCATTGACCGGCTGACGATGATCATGACCAATGCCCATTCCATTCAGGATGTGTTGTTCTTCCCCCAGATGAAACCCAAACAGCAACCGGCCCGCGACAACCACGAACAATTTAAGGAACTGGGCATCCCCGATGAATGGATACCGGTTATTCAAAAAGCCGGCTATACCACTGTTCAGAAGTTAAAAGAAGTGAAGCCGGGCCAGCTACACAACCAAATTTGCGGGATGAACAAAAAGCATAAGCTGGGGCTGGAAAACCCCTCCCTTGAACAAGTCCGTCAATGGCTCGAGGCATAAGAAGCGCCTATCATGAAACAAGATCAACATCCATCCACCGCGATCATTGGAGGTGGCTCCTGGGCAACCGCCCTGGCTAAAATGCTGCTGGAAAATCAAAAGCAGATTAACTGGTATTTACGGGATCAAAATAATATTGATTACCTCAAAACCTACCGCCACAACAAAAATTACCTCAGCTCCATCGATTTTGACATCGAGCGGATTCATTTTTACAGTGACCTGAACGAATTGGTGAACCATTCGCAGAGGTTGATTCTGGCCATTCCGGCGGCATTCCTCAAGCAAGCCCTGAGCGGGGTTCAGGTTGAATTGAAGGGCAAAACCCTGATTTCAGCCATCAAAGGCATCATACCCGACGATAACATGATTGTGGGCGAATACCTTCAAACCAGCTTCGGAGTGGATCTCCAGCAGTTTGTCGTCATCAGCGGCCCCTGTCATGCCGAGGAGGTGGCCCTGGAGCGGTTATCCTATTTGACCGTGGCCAGTCAGAATGAAGAACTTGCCCGGGAGACGGCCGAACTGTTGACCACCCATTATATGAAGACCAATGTAAGCGATGACATTTATGGTACCGAGTATGCGGCGGTACTAAAAAATGTCTTTGCCATTGCCGCTGGTATTTGCCATGGTATGGGCTATGGAGATAATTTTTTGGCGGTTCTCATTGCCAATGGGATGCAGGAGATCCAGCGATTTGTGGATGCCGTTCATCCCATCTCCCGTGATCTGAACCATTCGGTTTACCTGGGCGACCTGCTGGTGACCGCTTATTCGCAATTCAGCCGCAACCGGACTTTTGGCAATATGATTGGCAAGGGGTACTCAGTAAAGTCAGCCCAATTAGAGATGAACATGATTGCAGAAGGCTACTATGCCACGAAAAGTATCATAGAGATCAACAAGGCTTACCAGGCTGATATTCCCATATCGCAGGCCGTGTACCGCATTCTTTATGAAAACGTTTCTCCGGCCCGCGAGGTAAAGCGGCTATCCAACCAACTCAAATGATAAAACACCCGGAAGATGCTCTAAAAAATTTGTAAAAGCCAGGTTAATAGAGTATTCAACCAACAAAAATGATGGACCATGAACCAACTCCAACTCAACCTTAAAGATGCTCAGAGTTTTGTTAAAGGGGAAGATCTGAGTCGATTCGAAAATCAAACCTACAAAACCCTCACCGAACTGGAGGAGAAGAGCAAAGATGTGGAGGCATCTGTGGGTTGGCTCAATCTACCCCGGCAAGCACAAGGGGAGGACCTGCGGCAAATACAGGAAACAGCCCGGATGTTTGCTGAAAAGCTCGATGCGGTTTTAGTCATCGGCATCGGAGGTTCCTACCTGGGAACCAAGGCGGTCATCGAAGCCCTTTCCCCCTATTTTCCCACGACTAATGACCGGCCCCGCATCCTTTTTGCCGGATTCAACATCGATGAAGACTACCACTTTGAACTCAAAAAAGCATTGGAGGACCGTGAATACGGGATCATCGTCATATCCAAGTCAGGTACCACCACAGAGCCGGGCATTGCATTTCGCATATTCAAGGAACATCTGGAGAAGAAAGCAGGAGCCCAGGAAGCGGCCCGGCGGATCATCGCCATTACCGACCGTGAAAAAGGTGCTTTGCGCAAGCTTGCCGGAGAAAAGGGCTATCAGACCTATTCCATTCCCGACGACGTGGGTGGGCGCTATTCAGTGCTGACCCCGGTGGGGCTTGTCCCCATTGCCATGGCAGGCTATGACATTGAACAACTGCTGGCTGGGGCAGAAAGCATGAGGCGTCAGACCACTTCTGAAACCAATCCCAAAGATAATCCCGCTGCCCGTTACGCGGTTATGCGCAATGCCCTCTACACCCAAGGAAAAGCCATTGAAATACTCGGCATTTACCAGGCCCGCCTGTACTATTTGATGGAATGGTGGAAACAACTTTTTGGAGAAAGCGAAGGCAAAGACCACAAAGGCATTTTTCCGGCCATCGCCCAGTTCACAACGGATCTTCACTCGATGGGTCAATACATCCAGGAAGGCAGACGGATATTGTTTGAAACAATCCTTTCGATCGAGGAGCCCTACCACCACCTGAGTGTTCCGCAAGCCACAGATGATACCGACAACCTCAATTATCTCGCAGGGAAAAGGCTTTACCAGGTTAACGCCATGGCCGAAGCAGGAACCCGCCTGGCCCATACCGACGGGGAAGTGCCCAACATCACCATATCCATTCCCACGGTCAATGAATACCACCTGGGCCAGGTGATCTATTTCTTTGAAAAAGCATGTGCCATCAGTGGAATGATGCTTGGCGTAGAGCCTTTCAATCAACCCGGGGTCGAAGCCTATAAAAGCAATATGTTTGCCCTCCTGGGTAAACCCGGATATGAGGCAGAAGGCGAACGTTTATGGGAAAAAATCAACCGCGATAAAACCTGATCAATTCCCGGAGCGTTTGAGTTCAATCCTTGAAAGCTGCTGATTGATCCATACCATCCGGTTCATCCGTTTAAATGATAAATCATCCTGCTCCTGGTTCAGCCAATCATAAAGGTTCAGGGCTTCGCCCAATATCCGGCGGCTCTCTTCAAACCGGTGCTGATCATAAAGCAGGTCGCCCCGCTCGGTCAATAAACGGGCCAGATCCTCGGTCAGCTCAGGAGCGTAAGACTGGGTATGGTGATAAAGCTTGCGGGTTAACTCTTCGTCAATGGAATCAAGTTGATGGGAAGTAACATTAAACTGGCTGAAAAGCATCTGGTCGATCGAATCAATGGCCTTTTGATAGCGGCCTGTATCTTTTAATTTTTCCAGCCGGTTTATAAAATCAGAAATATCCTGAATCCGGCCTGATAATTTTTCTAGCTCATTCATGGTTCTTTAGCTCATTGGTTTATTAATGAAACCCACATGTAGGAACCTGCACAACAAGGCTGTGAAAAAAGCGGGTGGGTTCCATGGTGAGCGTTTCGATAAGAATTGATTATGGCATAATGCTATACTGATTAACAACCCTTAATACGTCTTTGCACGAATGAATTCCAGTGCTTTTGTAGGCTGCTCAAGTTGACCCGGGGTGTTACCGGGAGGGACATTGCTGTTGCTGCGAAAAGAACCGGAGCCTAAAAGAGCTTATTTGTTCTCCCGCTATTCCTGGGCGTTGCCCTTTGTGAATCCTTCTATATCTTTGCCAAAAACAGGCAGGGGATGGAATGAGCTAGCGCAGGAATAGAATTGAAACAAAAATTTTGTCTCAAATCAAAAATACATAAAATGAGAAAATGATGAAACAGGGGTGTCTCAAAAATTCCTCAGTATTCTCACGTAATCTAAATGACCTTTTCATACGGTTATCTTTTATTTAATAATTTGGCCGTATGGAACCTGCATGAATAATCATGTCCTTGTTGTGTAGGTTACTGGATGCAGGTTTCATTCAAATTAATTACCAACCAGTTTGATAAAGGGGTTCTCAAAATGTTCAGGGCCGCTGTTCATTTAGACAACGACCCTGATCACCTTATTGGCCGGAACCTTGGGTATCGAGCTTATTTATAAAGGCCTGAAAATCCTTGTTCAACGGCTGGAACCAATTCACACCCCTTAAAAGAGCAACGAAGGCCACAATCCAGGGCAGGAAAAATTGTTGTAAAGACATATCCTGTTCATAGATCATTGATAAGATTAGAACATGGAGCTAGAACATCTGGTCCATGCCTTCATACTGGCCTCCATCGCCCTGGCCCCGGTCTCTTTTGCGCTTATAATTGTTGATGGTGTAACTGATATTGAATTGAAAGATGGGCGATTCGCGTTCGCGGTAGTCATAGGTTTCGAAGCCGGCGCCGGAAGATGTCATTTCGCGGTTCATCCCCTGTAAAAGGCCTCTTCCATTGAGGGTCAAAGAGAGTTTATCATCCAGGAAGGAATGTTTAATGGCGGCACTGGTCATGAGCATTCCCTGGCGTTCGCCCTGGGCAGTTACAGAAGGGCCTCTGTACATGGCCCGAATCTGAAGGCGGGTACCGGTGGGAAGCTTAAAGGTGCTGTTGAGACGACCTCCCCAGTTGTTGCTCTTCTTTTCCACCTGTTTGCCGTTCACGCGCGAATCGATGGTGTAACGATAAAGCCGGGCGCTGAGGTTCATGTTCCACCATTTGACCAGGCTGGTGTTAAACATCAATTCGGTTCCCAGAGAAGTCTCGTTGTCCAGGTTTTCAAAGGTATGGATCAGGCGGTTGCCTTCCCCCAGGCGCTGAATCCGGCTGATCTCATTGTGGGTATTGCGATAATAGCCTTCCAGCGATGCAAAAGACTTGCCAAAGGTCATCTTATAGCCGGCCTCGTAGGAATCGGTATATTCCGGTTTGAGGGCCGGGTTGCCCTGCCGCAGGTTATACTGGTCGCGGAAGGTTTGAAAAGGATCGATAAACCAGCTACGCGGACGCCGTATCCTTCTGCTGTAGCTGACAAAGAGGTTGTTGCCCCTTGAAAAACTTTTTGAAAAATGGGCCGAGGGAAAGACATCAAAGCGTTCAATCGGATAAGACTTATCCAGCATGTTTTGCTCCAGCAACCGGTCAGTATATTCGCCCCGCAGACCCAGCTTATAATCGATCCCCAGCAATTTGCCGGAATAAGTGGCATAAAGGGCCTGAATCATCCGTGAATAGTTGACATCATTGGTTCGCTCGCCAACCTGGCTCCACTGGCCATCAATGAAGCGATCCATCTCATAATGCTGATTGTTTTGGTCGTAGGTACCCTGGTAACCGGCTTCCAGCTTACCGGAGGCCAACGGGCGTGTATAGTCAAGCTTCACCTGCAGTTCATCCTCGTCGCTGGTTTCATTGGTCTGTTGTTTATAAACATCGTCATTGAACTTGTCCCAATCCGCATTGCTCTGATACTCCTGAAAACTGTTGTGGTCACGGTTGTCAGAAAAAGAATAATTCGCCGATACATCTAGCTTGTGGCCTTTCTCATCAAATTTATTCTGATAATCCAGGTTCATGGTATAGTAATCATGGCTGATGTCGAAGCTGGTGGAAGAGATTTGATGGTTGTGGCTTGAAGCCGGTTGGGTGTAAGTTTCAATCCGTGTATTGCCACCCCGGCCAAAGCTGAAATTGCCGGCCCTTCCTGACAATGAAAGGCTGCTGCTGGATGTCAGGTCATAATCCACCCCGGCTTTAAACGAATAACCATCCCGTTCCATGGTATTGGACATGTTTTGGTCAATAAAGGAGGTGGTATCAGAATAATAATTTTCCCGGTTGCTGATCCCGGTCATGTCAAAATTAAAATCCCGGTAACTCATGGAGGTGTGAACATTGATCTTGTCATTGATCTGGTAGCTCAGGTTGGCATTGGCATCATAGGCATTATTGGTACCGGCCGAGGCTTTAACAATACCGTTAAGGCCCCGTTCACGGTTTTTCTTCATGATCACATTGATGATCCCAGCTGTTCCCTCGGGGTCATATTTGGCCGAAGGATTGGTGATGATCTCGATGTCATCGATCATCGAAGCCGGTATCTGTTGCAGGGCATCGCTGCCTTCCAGCACAGATGGTTTGCCATCGACCAGCACCCGGAAACTGGAACTTCCTCTTAACTCCACATTGCCTTCAATATCCACCTGGATGGAAGGCACATTCCTGAGTACTTCCACGGCCGATCCCCCCTGGGCACTATAATCCTTGTCGACATTAATCACCTTCTTATCCACTTTATAGTGGACCTGGGGCCGTTCGGCGGTCACCTCCACCCCCTCGATCTGCTGGGTGGCTTCCTGTAAATAAACCACGCCCACATCTTTACGCCGGGCGGAGGGGGTTAAACGAATATTCTCAAGGGTTTTTCTGCTGAAACCAATGAAGTTCAATTCCATATAATAGCGGCCCATCGGAACCTTTTTCAGGGTGAACCTTCCTTCCACATTGGTTACTGTACCGGTAACCAGTGAGGAATCGCCCCTCTTATAGAGTGCGATGTTGGCGTATTCAAGCGGACCGTCGCCCTTAACCATCACTTTGCCTTTTACTACACCTTTTGTTCCGGCACCTGAAGCAGCCCCTCCCGGGTGTTGCGCCAGTGATCCCATTTGAAATACCAATAACGATATCAATGTAGCTAAAACCTTCCTGCTCATAATTGCTTTTTTATTCGATTCAACATGGTGTTAGACCCATTTTCAAGCAAATTATTACAGCCGCCCTGCAAAAATTTGATTCTTTAGGCCATATCTGAAAGGCAGAGCGGGGTAAATCAGTAAAGATTCACCCCCGGCTTTCTGCAGCAAGCCATGGCTAAGGCTGGCAGTAAAGTTTTATCTCTGGCGGTGCTTTAAGGCAGGACCTGGGCCAGCAGTAAAGTTTTGCTCCTGGCCTTGTGGGACAAACAAGACCGGGGCTACCCGTAAAATTCTATCCCTTATCAATGCTTCAAGGGGGGAGCGAAGTTGCCGGTAAGGCTTTACCCCTGGCCTGGTATATCATTCAGCACCGGTAAAAGTTCATCAATCAAGATCCAAAGGAATGGATTACTCAAAGTCTGAAATAGAATCAGGCAGGGTCAGTCAACCACGGCTACAAACAGGCAATGTCCAATGTTGAATCAATCAAAGGAAGGCGGGTTCAGGCCTGGTCAGCCACCCCGTTTGTGATTCTGATCCGGGCCATTGGTATTATTGACATCTTTATAAAGTCGTTTTCGGAAAGAAGAAGGGATGAAGGAAAAATTTTTGATGCCAAATTTACGGGCCAATATTTCGAGGCCCAGCAGAGACAGGCCACCGCCAGGGAGAATGGAGACCGAAGCAAAAACGCCAACCCGGCCCATGTCTTTGAGCTGTTCGATGGCTTTTTTGACTTCCTCTTTGGATGGGGGTGATTCCCTTTCCCGCAGCTGAAGTTTTTCCTCCAGGAGTTTAAAGAAAAAACGCGACATCTCCACCGTTTCATTGTATTCTTCTCCCATGCCCTCGAGGAAACCTTCCACCGAACGTTTCGCCCCATCCGCAAATCGATAGGCAAAATTTACATGTTCCTCCTCCTGTTTTTTGCCTTCCTGGCGGGCATATTTTTTATATAAGTCTGATCGTTGTTTTTCTTCGTCTTTCATGGTTAATGGATTATGCTATAAATGATGGATTATAATACAACCAAAGGTTAATTATAACGCTAAAGCGGGTTAAATATTACCTGTCGGGTAGAAGTAAACAAGGGAACAGCCATCAGAATCTGACCCGGTTGAACGACATGGCTTTAATCATCCAATTGGGTAAAGGTTTATGGGGGTTGCGTTTTCTGAGGTTAATGTACCAGCCCCACTTTTTCAAAACCGGCACCTTGTGGGTTTCAACAAATTCGATCAATGTTCCGTCGGGGTCTTCAATATAGGAAAAGTGGCCGGCCGCCTCGCCCATGTCGAAGCTGTGGGATTTATTGTGATGGACGTTGCTATCGACGGTAAAGGAAAAGCCTTTATCCTGGCATTCCTTTTTAAGCAGGTCCATTCCATGGATATCGAAGCAAAGGTGAATAAAACCGGGGTCGCCCCAGAACCGGTCTTTATATATTTTCCGGGGCTGGCGGTTTTTGACCTCGACCAGTTCGATCCAGGAATCGCCCAGGAGGGGGGAGAAACCACCCTGGCGGGGTTCACTGTGGGTAAGCAGGACCCTTCTGAAGGGATGATCTCCGCCCGGGAGGGGATCCAGGTCGTCAAAACGTTGGTTTTGGTCATAGATCACCTGGTCATACCCCAGGATATCCGAATAGACCTTCATGGAGGCTTCCACATCAGATACGCCAATCACTGCGCCATAGGCGCCACCAGTAAGCTTTTTCTCATCTTTATACCAGTGATTGCCCTCCATCAATTGGAAGAGGTTTCCGTAAGGGTCTTCCACAAAAAACGTCTCATGGCCGTCAGGGCCCTTCATAGGGGGAGCCAAAACGCGGACCTTTCGTCTCTGATAGCTGCGATAGGTTTGATGCAGGTCACGGCATTTGACCTTGGCGGCATAAATACCCAAATCACCCAGCTGCACTTCAAAATCGACGTTTTTGGGGGTGCGTTCGGTATATTGCCAGATCTCAAAACCTCCGCCTCCCTGTAAATTCAGAGCCAGGGCTGCATGCCGCCTGCGGGCCACACCCCCGGTATAAGGCAACATCAGCTCTGCAATGGTCTTATCTTCAAAAACCCGTATATCGGTGCCAAAAGTATCCTTGTACCATTTCCAGGCTTCAGCAACATTGTGAATGCCAATCCCTATTTGCTGGATTCCACTAATTATCTTCTTTTCCATCATTCACCATCCTTGTTTTAGAGCGAAAAATAACCAAAAAAATTGTTCCCTCAAAAGTGGAAAAAAAAACGCGGCAAAGAGTCCCCTAAGAAGTTGGTTTAAACGTGTTTAATTTTTCGGACAATATGGTCAAACAACCAGGGAAAATATTTATGGATGTAGACCATATACAACTCCCTGCCGCCGACGAGAATCTGCTTTTTTTGCCGGGCCAGGCCTTTCAGAATGACCCGGGCCGCCTTAGAAGCAGGCAGACCCCGGGCCTGGCCCTGATCCAAAATTCCCTGCTCCTGCATATTTTTGTTCAGGGCCCGGTAAGAAATGTTGGTTTTAACGCGGCCAGGGATAATGAAAGTAATGGCCAGGGGGGTATCCGTTAATTCGGTGCGGAGGCTTTCGTAGAAACCATGCAGGGCGTGCTTGGAGGCTGCATATGCCGAGCGCAGGGGGAAGCCAAATAGGCCAACGATGCTTGTTGTTACGGCAATATGGCCAAAGCCCTGTTGCTTCATATAGGGCAGCAGGGCGCGGGTCAGGGCGACGTTGCCGAAATAATTGACTTCCATTATTTTCCGGTCAATGGTGGAGTCGGACTCCTCCACCCGGGCACGCTGGCTGATGCCTGCATTGTTAATCAAAAGATCAATGCGGCCGAAATGTCCGATAATCTCTTCAACCAGGGCAGGGATATTTGGGCTGGCGGAAATATCAAAAGGGAAGGCTTTTGCCCGGGCCCCCATATGTTCAACTTCCCGGACAATATTGCCGAGGGATCTGGGATCGCGGCCCGACAGAGCCAAAACAGCACCCACCCGGGCCAGTTCAATAGCCAGAGCAGATCCAATACCGGATGAAGCACCGGTTATCCATATCACCCGATCTTTAAAACGGTTCATTCTATTTGAATCAAAAGGCACGTAAGGCCTCAGGTCTTTATCATTTTGCAAATCAATGAAGTGAGAGGAACTCCTGTTTTTACCCCCCTCTCCCGTTGTACATCTTCCAGTGGTGAAGCGTCCTGCATATCATTATTCCTTCCTTGGAAGATTGATCAGCTGTAAAATAACAAAATAATTTTTGAGTGGCCGGTTAAAAAAGAGGATTTTATCAATTCAGGTCCAAATGAAGCGCGTTCAAATGTTGCTGAATGGTGTCCAGTTCCTGATCAGACAATTCAATATCGGCAGCCTTGGCATTGTCATCAATCTGATGCGGGGTTCTGGACCCGGCCAGGGCGGCCAAAACACCTGGCTGATGGATGGTCCAGGCCAAGGCTAATTGGGCAAGGCTGGCATCATGGGCCTCAGCAATGGGTTTGATCTGATCCAGGAAAGCATTCACCCGGCGGATGTTTTCAGCCTTAAAGAACCTGGAATACTTACGATTATCGCCTTCGGCCAGCAGGGTATCGGGGGTATATTTGCCGGAAAGCAATCCCCGCTGCATTGGACTGTAAGCAATAATGCCCTTATTTTTCTTTTTCAGATAAGGAATCACATCTTCTTCTACATCACGTCGAACCATGCTGTAGGGTACCTGATCGGCCTCAATGCGCAAGGTTTTTTCCGCTTCCTGTAGCTGAACGGCAGAAAAATTACATACCCCAGCTGCCCGGATTTTACCCTGCTCTTTTAATCGCAACAGAGCTTCCATGGTCTCTTCCATCGGAACGTTGTCGACGGGCCAGTGCATCTGATAATAATCAATGTAGTCAGTGTCCAGTCGCCTTAAACTTTCTTCCACTTCCTTGATGACACTCTCGCGAGTCCCATCAAGATAAACCTGATTCCAAAGCTCCTCATAGCCCTTGTCGGTGGAAAATTGCTGTTGCGTCCCGGTTTTGTTCCACCTCATGCCAAACTTGGTCATGATCTGATAATTATCCCGGTTGCCCTTGACCGCTTTGCCAACCAATTCTTCGCTCAAACCCGTCCCGTAAATCGGGGCCGTATCGATGGTGGTGACGCCCAAATCGTAACCGCGACGAATGGCTCCAATGGCCTGTTTCTCATCGCTACCGCCCCACATAAACCCACCAATGGCCCAGGCCCCAAAAGTGATGGCTGATATTTGAATGCCACTTTCTCCTAATTCTCGATATACCATATGCTATCTTTTTTATTATTGAAATTTGAAGTGATCCACAAGCTGTATAAAAATAGACCTTGTTGTGTAAAAATCCGACAATGACTTCATTCACAGTTTGTCATTTTTTGGGTTTGCCCAGGGCTTATTTCCCCGTTAAACGGATCCATTAATAACCGTTTGATAAAGAAAGACTTCACCGTTAAACAGATCCATTTTAACGCTTTAATAAAGAATGACTTCCCCGTTAACTAGATCGATTTTAACGATTTGCCCAGGGCTGACTTCCCCGTTAAAAGGATCCATTTTTAACCGTTTTTTTAAACTAAGGCCCCTGTCCTGTTACGCCTCCATATCGAGTTCCAGTTTTTCCAGCTGGGTATTGATATGGTTCATTTCTTGCGTGGTTAGCTGAATATCGGCAGCACGGGCATTGTCTTCGGCCTGTTCAGGATTCCTGGCTCCGGCCAAAGCCACGGTAATACCGGGCTGATGGATGGTCCAGTTCAAAACCAGTTGAGCGAGACTGGCCTGATGCCGGCTGGCGATGGGTTCAATTTTCGACAAAAACGCATTGATTTTTTTAATATTTTCAACCTTGAAAAATCGCGAGTCGCGGCGGTGATCGCCCTGGCTCAATTGGTGATCAGGGGTGTATTTGCCGGTTAAAACACCTCTCTGCAAGGGACTGTAAGCGATAACCCCTTTATGATGCTGCACCACCCAGGGAATGATCTCACGCTCAATCTCCCTTTTCACCATGCTGTAAGGCAATTGATTGGCTTCGATCTGTATGCTTTGGCTGGCATCCTGCATCTCCTCCAGGCTGTAATTGCTTACCCCGGCAGCCCGAATTTTGCCCTGATCTTTGAGCTTCTCCAAAGCCTCCATGACCTCTGAAACGGGAACATCTCCCCCCGGACGGTGATGCTGGTAATAATCTATGTAATCCGTTCCCAAACGCCTGAGGCTGTCTTCACACTCCTGCATTATGCTTTCCTTCCTGGCGGAAAGGTACACCTGATTCATCAGTTCCTCGTAATCCTTTTGTGAGCGAAATTGATGCTGATCACCCCGGGTGTTCCATTTAATGCCAAACTTAGTGAATATCTGGAAACGATCACGATTGCCTTTTACAGCCTGACCTACCAGTTCTTCACTCAAACCCATGCCATAAATAGGAGCCGTATCAATGGTGGTCATGCCCATGTCATAGGCATGATGAATGGCCCGAATTGCCTCCTTCTCATTGCTTCCGCCCCACATAAAACCTCCGATGGCCCAGGCTCCAAAAGTAATGGCTGAAACCTGAATGCCGCTTCCTCCTAATTCTCTGTATTCCATAATAATACGTGTTAAATGAATTCCCTGTTCTAACCTTTTAAAAGAACAACCTAAAATTATAAAACTTAACAGTGGAACAAAAAAACACTGCACTTCGTTGAATAAGTTGATTTGTTTAACCCAAAAACCTTTTGCCATGTAGGGATGAAAAGGAGCATACTTCCCCTCATGCCTGTGTTCAGGGATTTCATGGTAAAAGAAGCTTGATAGGGGTTGTAATATACACCGGATGGACCCAATGCATTTTTTTATATGACAGAAAAGGAAAACATCTCTAGCCCCCTTGAAAATTCTTCTTACACCAACAAGAGTTTAGAGGTTCACGGTTCCAGGATTCGCTACCGGGATGAAGGCGAAGGGGATCCAATTTTGCTGCTCCACGGGAATCCCACCTCTTCCTATCTATGGAGAAACATCATCCCGTATCTGGTTGGCCAGGGAAGGTGTATTGCTCCGGATTTGATTGGCATGGGTGCATCGGACAAACCGGCACTGTCTTACCATTTCACAGATCACTATCATTACCTGGAGGCCTTTGTCCATAAGCTTGGGCTGAAGCACATCATCCTGGTGGTTCATGACTGGGGCTCGGCCCTGGGTTTTTATTATGCCATGAAAAACCCCGGTAATATTAAGGGTATGGCATTCATGGAATCCATTGTCCGGCCCTGGCGTTGGGGGGATCTGCCTTTCTGGTACCGGCTTGGTTTCTGGGGTTTGCGGCAACCGGTCATTGGAGAAGCAATGATTTACGGGCTGAATGCATTTTTAAACGTGATTATGCCCCGTTTGGTGGTCCGGAAACTGACCCAACAGGAAAAGGGCTTTTACAAAGCGCCTTTCAGGAGGGCGCTTCACCGAAAGCCCATGCTCTCATGGCCCCGCCAAATACCCATTAATGGCCGCCCCCGCCAGATGAAACACATCGTTGACCAGTACAGTCAATACCTCCAGCAGAGCTCTATTCCCAAACTACTGCTTTATGCAAAGCCCGGGGGCATCATCAATGGTGGTGCCCTGCAATGGTGCATGAGCCATATCAACAACCTGGAGGCACGCTACATTGGCAGGGGACTGCATTTTATCCAGGAAGATCACCCCCACGCCATCGGACAGGCCCTGGCCCAATGGATAAACCGAACCCCGCTAAGCGGGGGGTGAAATAACAGACCCCGCTAAGCGGGGGGTGAAAAAAACCGGACCCCGCTAAGCGGGGGGTGAAAAAAACCGAACCCCGCTAAGCGGGGGGGGAAATAACAGACCCCGCTAAGCGGGGGGTGAAAAAAACCGGACCCCGCTAAGCGGGGGGTGAAAAAAACCGAACCCCGCTAAGCGGGGGGTGAAAAAAACCGGACCCCGCTAAGCGGGGGGGGAAAAAAACCGGACCCCGCTAAGCGGGGGGGAA
>Ga0207714_1000075_pt1 | contig 58445 bp, 57 predicted proteins | sample PonA232FremontCA_2_FD_187270 | JGI IMG/M metagenome (GOLD analysis project Ga0207714, IMG submission 187270) | Marine sediment microbial community from Fremont, CA, USA - Pond A23 Sediment 2 (SPAdes) | ecosystem: Environmental > Aquatic > Marine > Unclassified | place: USA: Fremont, California... | reverse complement strand
ATTTAAATGCTCAAATTATAAACAAACCAATTTCCAATGTAACCATACAAGGAACAGGTGAGACAGAGATCTACGAGCGGTTAAATCAATTGTTTGATCATATTTATCAAACCATTCAAAACCAGGATGAAATCATCTTTGATATCACCCATGCTTTCCGTTTTCAACCCATGTTGGGGCTGGTTCTTTTACATTATTCCAAATTACTGAAAAATATTAAGATTGACCGCATACTATACGGCGCTTTCGATGTCCTCGGACCTGCCAGTCAGATCAATGAAATTCCCGTTGAAAACAGAAATGTACCGATACTGGATCTTACACAATTTGCTACTTTGCTGGAATGGACCAATGGAGCCGATGAATTTTTAAATTTTGGAAATGCCAAAAAAATTAAACAACTGGCAGATCAGGAGATAAGACCTGTTCTGAAAAATAAACAAAAGCGAAATGTTACGGCTGAAAACATTAATAATCTTACCAAAAAATTGAATGAATTTGCCGATGATATTGCTACCTGCAGGGGAAGAACGCTTGTTGAAGCCAAAACTTTAAAAACAATCAAATCCCTTTTGCCTCAAATAGAAGACAATATTATTCCCCAGTTAAGCCCCATTATTAAAGAACTGGATAAGAAAATATCCGAATTTGAAGCTGAAGAAAATGTCAAAAATGGTTTCCAGGCTGTCCGGTGGTGTATAGACAACAATTTGATTCAACAGGGTATTACTCTGCTTATGGAAACCCTCATTACCTTTATAGCCAAAAAATTCGATTTAGATTATAAAGAAGAAACATCCAGAAACCTGGTAACTGATTGCTTCCATATATTCAATAAAGGGTTACCTGAAGAGCGATGGAAAAATGAAACAATAAAACAAAAAGAGCTAGCAGATAAAATATTGACATCTGTTTTTATTAAAGAATTATCTTATGATTACATTACATTAAATAGATACAGAAATGATATCAATCATGGCGGTTATTTAAATAATGCCATGAAGGCCAACAAATTTGAAGACAAACTAAACGAACTTTATACACGAATATATTCAAAGATATTCCCTGATGTTGATTAATTTTACCAATCATCCCAGCCAGCAATGGAAAACCACACAGTTGAGCACAGCTGTAAAGCAATTCGGGAAGGTATCAGATATGTCATTTCCGGCAATAGATCCCGAATGGGATGATAAAAAAATCAGACAACTGGCAGAAAATTACCATGAAAAGATCATACAAAAAATAAATGATAAGCAAAAAGATGCTGTCTTGATAATGGGAGAACACACATTTTCCTTTGCACTGATATGTAAATTGCAAAAAGCAGGCATTTTTTGTTACGCCACCACCAGTCATCGGATTGTCACGGAAGAAGAGAAAATAAAAATGAGTACATTTAAATTTGAACGTTTCAGAAAATACCCCCCATGTATATAATTTTGGTATACGACGTCGGGCAAAAGCGGGTGGGCAAAATGCTCAAGCTTTGCCGCAAGTATTTAAACTGGATCCAGAACTCTGTCTTTGAAGGTGAAATTACTGAGGTTAAACTTAAGGAATTAAAAAAATATTCCGAAGATTTGATGAATGAACAAGAAGGCGACAGCCTGATCATCTTCAAGTCAAGGGACGAAAAATGGCTGGATAAAGAGGTGATTGGAGAAGATAAAAACCCAATAAATTCTTTTTTATAGGTAATATCCCTTATTGTTGCTCGCTCCGGATGGAAATTTTTATTCCGGCAATGTTACCCCCACTGTCCGGGCAAATTTGACCCCCCATTCCGGAAGAATTTGACCCCCCATTGTGGGAAAGTGCCCCCGGGGTCAATTTCCCGGAATAGATTGGAGAAGATCAATCCATTGAATCAGGCTTGCCTGATGTTCCTTTTTCTTATTCATACTAAATTCAAATAAGCCCTTCCCCATCATAAAGTCTTTAAAAATGAGGCTTTTTTCGATAATTTCCAGTATTATTGTTACAGGTGTTTGGATATAAGGGGTAAAAGGCTCATTGCCGATTGCCCCCTGAAGTAATGTCCTGCAGCGGTTTAACCTGCAACAGCCCCAAAAACCCAACTGGTTCAGATCAATAGATGCCTCTGTATAAAATCCTTTGCTATGAATCGAATAACCTGGATTGTTTTGACCGGAATGCTTTCTCTTTTTGTTTTTTCAGCCTGCGGGCAGAATGAGCGGGGAAAGCAATTGTACATGCGCCATTGTGCCCAGTGCCACGGAGCCGGTTTAACCGGCGGCAACGCTCAGAGCCTGGTGGACGGGTTCTGGCAATATGGCAGCGAAGACCATTACAAGCACCGCAACATCAAATTCGGCATCCCCCATGTGGGCATGCCGGCCTATAAAGAAACCCTCAGCGACCGGGAAATCAGCCTGATTGTGGAGTTCATGAACCAGTATGAGGCCGAACAGGCAAAAGACCAGCCCGATGTACCGGTTGATCTTTTGACCCTGGATTACCAGATGGCGATGGAAGTGGTGGCCGAGGGCCTGGACATACCCTGGGCCATAGACTTCATTGACAAGCGGCGTTTTCTGGTCACCGAGCGGCCGGGCCGCCTGCGGATCATCCAGGATGGGAAGCTGATGGACCAACCCGTGCAAAACACCCCGGAAGTACTGCCCGAGGGACAGGGCGGACTGATGGATGTGGCCCTCGATCCTGAGTATGACCAAAACGGTTGGATTTACCTGGCCTACAGCCATGCATTGAAACAAAACGGGGGTTCAGAGCGCAACCCGGCGATGACCCGCATTGTCCGGGGCAGAATAAAGGACCATACCTGGACCAACCAGCAGGTGATCTATGAAGCACCCCACAAGACTTACCGCACCACCCGCCACCACTACGGCTGCCGCATCGTCTTTGACCCTGACCGGTACCTCTACTTCAGCATCGGCGACCGCGGGGCCAAACAACAAGCCCAGGAGCTGGACAAACCCAATGGCAAGATCCACCGCATCCGCCGCGATGGCTCCATCCCTCAAGACAACCCCTTCGTGGGCCGCGATGATGCCCTGGCCTCCATCTTTGCCTACGGGGAAAGAAACGCCCAGGGCCTGGCAGTGCATCCCGAAACAGCTGATCTGTGGGAAGTGGAGCATGGCCCCATGGGAGGCGACGAGATCAACGTCATTGAAGCAGGCAAGAACTACGGCTGGCCGGTGATCACTTACGGGATCAATTACAACGGCACCCCCATCACCGATATCACTCAAAAGGAAGGGATGGAACAACCCATCCTCTACTGGAAACCCTCCATTGCCGTCTCTGGCCTGAGCTTCTATACCGGCAGTGAATTCCCCAACTGGAACAACGATCTGCTGGTCTCTGCCCTGCGCTTTGAGGAAGTGCAGCTGCACCGAGTATACAACCACCGCATCATGCACACGGAAACCATCCTGAAAAACATCGGCCGGATAAGAGAAGCCGTGCCGGGACCCGACGGCGCCATATACGTGGTGGCCAACCAGCCGGGGCGAATCCTCAAACTTACCCGCGCCAAAAAAGAATAAGAGGAAAACAAACAACAGCTTGATTACGAACCTTTTAGAGAGGTCCTTCAAGACTTCCTGTCACTTCTTCCTCAGCAGCACGGAGGCGGCAATAATCAATAATCCACCCAGGATGTCATTCCAGCCCAGGGTTTCGTGAAAAAGAAAAACACCAAACAGCACGGCTGCAGGCACTTCAATGTAGGTCAAAAAGGAAGCATTGGAAGCCTTCAGCCTCTTCAGCGAAAAGAAAAACAACCCATAACCAATCACCCCCACAGCAAAGGCATAACCCGAGGCTACTGAAGTTTTATGCAGGGTGAGCTGCTCCAGCCCGCCCAAAAAGAAGGGAAGAAACAACAGGGCCCCTACCAGGTTCTGAAAAAAAACAATCTGAAGATGGGTGTACTTATGCGATTCCCGCTTAAAAATAACCACCGTTGATGCATACAACACGGCCGAAATCAACATGGCACTCATTCCCCAAAAAACCCCGTTGTCCAAACTAACCGGCTTGTCCGAGTAAATAAGCACAATACCGGCCAGGGCCATCAACAGCAAAAGTTTGTTGATGCCCGGCAAGGCCTCCTTCAAAAAAAGATGACTGAAAACGACTGCAAAAACCGGCCAGGTATAGAGAATCATGATGGCATTGCCAATGGGGGCCTCCAAAAAACCAATGAAATAAAAAAACAGCCGCACGGCATTGATCACCGAGGCCACCAGCAAAATGGCCACATTGTTGCGGAAAATGGGCTCACGGCGTACCAGAAAATAAATGCCCAAAAAAAGGGTGGGTATACCCAGGCGAAAAAAAGAGATCACCGGGGCAGGCAGGCTGAGGTATTTGATAAACGCCCCCGATGAGCCCCAAATAATTGCAGCCACAACAATCTTCAGGTAATTCGAATCGATTTTTCTCTGTATGTTCATCCTCAATCCATTTGTTCCGAATTAACACGCTTAGCCCCTACTCCCCTCGACGGGGCATCGCTCAATAACAGCCCGTGAATTCATCATGAAGGCCTTTCCTGCAGCACCTTTCCATGAAACCGAAAGATACAGACAATCAGTCGATAAAGGATCAAATCACTTTTCCGGCATTTTTATTGAAAAATTTCCAAAAATACAAGGAAAAATTTATTTGATGAAATCCATTACCTTTGCATCAAAACCAAAGCTATGCGGTGTTTTTTTACGGGTTTGCTGGTGAGCCTCATACTGGCGGCGGGCTGCAGCAATCCTGAGCAGCGGCATTCGGACAAGACCGTTTTCCGATACAACGAATCGAAGGGCATTGCCACTTTGGATCCGGCCTTTGCCAAGAGCCAGACCCTGATCTGGCCGGTTCATCAACTCTTCAACGGGCTGGTCCAGATGGATCCGGACCTCAACGTACAGCCGTGCATTGCCAAAGACTGGGATATATCTGAAGACGGCACGGTATACACCTTTCACCTGCGCGACGATGTGTATTTCCATGACCACCGGCTTTTTCCGGGGGGTAAAGGGCGGCAGGTCACGGCCCGGGATTTTGTTTACAGCCTCAAAAGGATATATGACCCGCAAACGGCTTCGCCGGGGGCATGGATCTTCAACCGCCTGGACAAGGAAAAAGGCCCACAAGCCCTCAATGACAGCACCTTAAGGATACACCTGAAAAAACCTTTTCCCGCCTTTCTGGGTTTGCTCACGATGAAATATTGTTCGGTGGTCCCGCGCGAGGTGGTCGAGCACTATGGGGATGCTTTCGGGCATCATCCGGTGGGAACCGGGCCCTTCCGGTTCAAGATGTGGCGGGAAGGCGAAAAGCTGGTTTTTGTCAAAAACCCCGATTATTTCGAGCGCGACGTCCAAGGGCGGCGCCTGCCCTATCTGGATGCGGTGGCCATAACGTTCATCACCGACAAACAGTCGGAATTTCTGGAGTTCATCAAAGGCAACCTTGATTTTCTCTCGGGGTTGAGCCCGGCCAATAAGAACGAGTTGCTGACCCGTGGCGGGCATCTGAATCCCAAATACGAAGATCAGATTGAGCTTCACACCCATCCCTACCTGAACACCGAATACCTGGGTTTTCTGATGGATTCTGCCAAGCACCAGGGATCATCGCCGGTTTTGAACCGAAAAGTCCGCAAAGCGATCAATTACGGTTTTGACCGTCAAAAAATGATGAAGTACCTGCGCAACAACATTGGCACCCCGGCCAACAGCGGATTTATTCCCAAAGGCCTTCCGGCCTATGCCCCCGACTCCGTTTCTGGTTTCCACTATGCCCCGGACAAGGCAAGGGAGCTGCTCAGGCAGGCCGGACATCCCAATGGTGAGGGCTTAGAAGCCATCACCCTGACCACCACTGATGATTACCGCGATTTGTGCGAATTCATCCAGCACCAGTTGGCTGAAATCGGCATCGAGATCGAGATAGAGATCAGCACCGGGGCCACTTTCCGCGACATGGTGGCCAATTCCAAGCTGCCTTTTTTCAGGGGTTCATGGATTGCCGATTACCCGGATGCCGAGAATTACCTGGCGTTGTTCTACAGCCGGAATTTCAGCCCGGGCGGGCCCAATTACACCCATTTCAGCAGCCCGCGCTACGACAGCCTTTATGAACGCGCCCTCAGTACCATGGACCCCGCCAAAAGGCAAACCCTCTACCGGCAAATGGACCGCATGATCATCGACCATGCCCCCATTGTGCCCCTTTACTATGACCAGGTGGTGCGCTTCACCCATCAAAACGTCAGGAATCTGAAGAGCAACCCCATGAACCTGCTGATGTTAAAACGGGTAAAAAAAGTTCAGCCATGATCATTGTCGCAGACAGCGGATCGACCAAAACCGAGTGGGCATTGATCAACCGTGGGCAAACCCGCCAGGTTCGCACCCCGGGTTTGAATCCATTCTTCAACGGGCCCCGCCTGATCGAAGAAACCGTGGCCGGGCACCGCCTGCTTGCAGAAAGCCGACATACCGCAAAACAAATCCATTTCTACGGAGCAGGCTGTGGCCACAAGGAAAATATCGAGGCCATGGGTTCAGCCCTGCAACAGGCCTTTCCCCAGGCCCAGGTACACGTTCATTCGGATCTGCTGGGAGCCGCCCGGGGTCTCTTCCTCGAAGAAAAAGGCATTGCCGGTATCCTGGGCACCGGCTCCAACTCAGGCTTCTACAACGGCCACCGCATCACCCAAACCACCCCTACCCTGGGGTATATCCTCGGCGACGAAGGCAGCGGCAACCACCTGGGCAAAATGCTCCTGAAAGCTTATTTCCACCATGAGCTGCCACAGGCATTGACCAACCAGTTCAACCAACAATACCCGGATTCTTCCCGCTCCCTCCTCTATGAACTCTACCACCACCCTTACCCCAACCGCTTTTTGGCCGAATTCACCCCCTTCATTCAAACCCACCAGCAAAACCCCTACCTGCAAAACCTCCTTCAAAAGGCTTTTGAAGCCTACCTCCTATTGCTGCAAAACCACTACCCCAAAGCCCTGCTCAATAACATCCGCCTGACAGGTTCCGTGGCCTGGGCTTTCCAGGAAAAACTGAAAGCAACAGCCCGCCAAATGGAAATGCAGATCGACCGGGTGGTGGCTTCCCCGATGGAAGGCCTTCTCCAATATCACCACCTCCACCAATGAACACCCTCCAAAACATTAAACAACCAAGGCCTTAAAGATAAATCCATCCTGTTCCACCTCTTTTGGCAGGTACAATATTTTTTATTATTGCATGAAAATCATTATATTTGGGGGCTTCTTAAAGAAAAATCCCCGCCAATGATATGGACCAGTGTCATTATTGATGACGAACGCAAGTCCCGGGAAACCCTTCAAAAAATCATTGAAAAATATTTCAGTGACCAGATTAGCATCGTCTATCTCGCGGAGAACGTACAAGAAGGCGTTACAGCCATCAACAAATACAGCCCCCGGCTCGTGTTCCTCGACATCGAAATGCCCGGGGAGAACGGCTTCAAGCTGTTTGATTATTTCAATTACTACAACTTCGAAGTCATCTTCACCACCGCCTATAAACAATATGCCATTGACGCCATTAAATATTCGGCCCTGGATTACTTGCTGAAACCCATCAATTATATTGATCTGAAGGAAGTCCTGAAAAGGCTTGAAGAAAAAAAGGAAAGACTGACCCCCAACACCCAGATTGAGACCTTTCTGGCCAATATGAATGCCAATTCAGCAGAATTCAATAAGATAGCCCTTCCCACGATGGACGGCTATGAACTGGAGCGGGTCAACAACATTGTTTACTGCCAGGCCGAAGAAAATTACACGAAGATCGTCACCAATCGGGATGAAGTGATCATGGTGGCCAAGACCCTGAAAAACATTGAAAACCTATTGCCCGAAAAGATGTTTTTCCGCATCCATAAATCCTACCTGGTCAACCTGAATTACATCAAATCCTACAGCAAAGTCCAGGGCTACAAGATCACCCTGGAGAACGGGGTGAAGCTGGATGTGGCAACCCGCCGCAACGATGAATTTGTCCGGGCCCTGACCCGCAAGAATGGCTCATAGCAACCGGGATCAGACGGAGTTCAACCGCCAACACGCCCAATAAACGGCCTTCTTCCGTTTTGCCGGCCGTTTTTTTGCAAATACCGGTTTTGCCAGGGGCTGCTAAAAGGTGGCCTTATTGAAGAGCCCCCGGGGAAGAAAAAACCCCGGAGTTATGAAAATCTCCGGGGTTAATGAACCATTGCCGGGGTTCAGATCACTTTTTTGAGCTTCAGGACATGAATGATGATCTGGACCATTTCATCAAAAGAAAAGTCTTTGGCATTGAGCACCATATTATAATGGGTGTCATCCACCGCTTCTCCGGCTATTTCATTGCGCAGTTGCGTTCTTTTCTTGTCAATATCGAGGACATACTCGCGGGCCTTCTTTTCATCAAGGTTGAAGCGTTTGGCGATGACCTGGGTGCGCCAGGGAAGCGGGGCAATCAGGCGCAAATGAAGGGAGCGCGGGATGTCCTTGGTAATGATCGAACCGCAACGACCCAGAATGACCGAATTGCCTTCCACCCCAATGTTATGGATCACTTTCTTGATGGTGTTTTTGATCTTCCGGTCGCTTTTGTAATATTTACTGGATAAGGCCCCGAGGATTTCATCAATGGCACTTTTCCGTTCATATTTAAAAACGTATTCAATCTGGGAGGGATGAAGTTCTAATTCACGGGCTGAATGCTCGAGAATTTCCTTGCTGATGACCTTCCAGTTATTGCCTTTATCAGGCACATAACCTTGCTCAGTGAGCTGTTCGACCAGTTTATCGGCCAAAAACTTACCGGAGCATCCAAATTGTCTGGAGATGGTAATCACCGGGCCGGGCTGGCCAAAATCCTTGTCTTGTTTTTTATCCCGATGGCGTTCTTCGAGATATTTTTGGAGTATATTCATAACTGATGGGATTTACAGGATGCAAACGCTACAATTTAAGAAATTTTACCCCGCTAAACAACCCCAGTAATGAACCGGGGACAAATAATCAGGGGCGATCAGTAGCTGGAAGCGGCGACCGGTGCTGAGGAGGAAGCGGCAATCACCACCGAGCAAACCTCGCGCAGGGGGAGATGGAGGCCATGGCCCAGGTGATAATCGCGGGTAAGCGAGCGGATTTTTTTGCGGGCGCGGCGGTAATTTTATCCGAACCCCGCTTAGCGGGGGGTGAATTTGACCCCGCTAAGCGGGGGGGGCTTACAGAAGGGCCTTGCCGGCGGGGTACCGCTGGGGGTTACCGCAGGGGGTTGCCGTATCCGGCAGCTCTTCCGATGGCCCGGGCCCCGTAGCGTTGTTTTATGGCATCCAGGCTGTGGTAGAGGTTGATCAACTCGCGGGTATCCTCAAACATGTTGAGTTGCTGGCTGCCGTGGACCAGGCCGCTCAGGCGCACGCCCAACAGCCGCACGAGCATGCGCCGGGAATAGAGTTTTCGGAAAAGTTCGCGGGTGGTAGCCATCAGGTGGTGATCAAAGGCGGTATAAGCGATGCGTTTCTGGAGGGTATGGGTATCGTAATTGGCATAGCGCAGCTTCACGGTAACGCAGGAGGTCAGTTTGCGCTGCTGTCGCAGCTGATGGGCCAATTGTTCGACCATGGCCACCAGCAGGGCATCCATGGCCTGCACATCGGTGGTGTCGCGCTGAAAGGTGCGTTCAGTGCCTATGGATTTGGCCCGCGAATAAGGCTCTACCGGGGTAGGGTCTATGCCCTGGGCCTTCTTCCACAGAGCCACCCCGTTTTTGCCCAGCACATGTTCAAGCATCTCGACCGGCACCTGGCTGAGGGTCTGGATGCGGCTTACCCCCATCGAACGCAACAAACGGTAGGTCTTGTCCCCTACCATCGGAATCTTACGGATAGACAGGGGCCAGAGAAAAGGCTTTACCCGCGAAGGCGGCACATAAAGAGCCCCATCGGGCTTGGCCTCGCCCGTGGCAATCTTCGAGACCGTCTTGTTCAATGACAGGCCAAAGGAAATCGGCAACCCCGTGTGCCGCACAATCTGCCGCTTGAGCTCCCGCGACCACCGGAAAGTACCAAAAAATCGCTCCAACCCCGTGAGATCCAAAAAATGCTCATCAATAGATGCCTTCTCGTAGACAGGGGCCCATTCATCAATGATATCGGTCACCATATCCGAATAACGGCTGTACAAATCCATATCCCCCCGGATAACTACCGCATCACCACATAACTGCCGCGCCATACGCATGGGCATGGCCGAATGAACCCCAAACCGCCGGGCTTCATAACTGCAACTGGCCACTACCCCACGGTCTGAAAGCCCCCCGATGATCACCGGCTTGCCCTCCAACTTGCGGTTGTGCAACCGCTCGACCGAAACAAAAAACGAATCCAGATCCAGATGGACGATGTTGCGCTCTTCACTCTTCATTTTATGGCTCAAGCATTTGGTATGATGGAAAAATTGTTATATGTTTGATTAGATTTTAATCAAAATCAAGACAATAATTTAATCATTCCCGTCCAAAAAAACAAGGCCATGCCCCCTTTTTTTAGAAAATTAAAACACTGATTATCATGAACTTTAGCAAAAACATCCGCCTCCTCCGAAAACGCAAAAGAAAAACCCAGGACGATGTAGCCCGGGCCTTGAACATCAAACGATCAACCTTAAGCGGGTATGAAAATGAAGTGGCACAACCGGGCATCCAGGCTTTGATCGCCTTTTCCGATTATTTCCAGGTTGCCGTCGACAGCCTGATCAAAACCGATCTTAGTGAACTCAACGAACGGCAATTGTCACAGCTCGAAAACGGATATGATGTGTACCTCAAAGGAAGTCAGTTAAGGGTTTTGGCCACCACGGTTGATCAGAACAACGAGGAAAACATTGAACTGGTTCCCGAAAAAGCCCAGGCCGGCTATCAAAGGGGATTTGCCGACCCCGAATTCATCCGGGAATTGCCGGTCTTCAAATTACCCTTCTTGTCGGAGCAAAAAAAATACCGTACTTTTCAGATCAATGGCGATTCGATGCACCCGATTCCCGACGGGGCATGGATTACGGGAGAATTTGTCATGGACTGGCTTGCCTTAAATCACGGTACCCCCTGCATCATCTTAACCCTGAATGAAGGCATCGTTTTCAAAATCATCGAAAACCACCTGAAGGAGTACAAAAAACTAACCCTCCACTCACTGAACCCCCTGTATGATCCTTACGATTTGCCGGGAGATCAGATCAAGGAAATCTGGAAATTCACCCATTACATCAGTCAGCAAATGCCTGAGCCCGCAGTTCCCAGGGAAAATATCCTTGAGCGCATCAACAGCCTCCAGCAGGAGGTGGCCAAACTAAAGGGCCATTCCTGAGGCAGGAACCAAGAGGTGATCTGCCTCGGGAGCCGAGGCAAAGGCAAGTGTGATGTTAAGCTAAAACATAAGCGAAAGGAAGTCAAAGCTAAGACAAAAACACGAGCCAAAACTGATGGAACCTATACATTTTTGATCTCTCCCCCACCAAACAACACCACCCCTTTGATCACCAACACGCCTTCTTCCTGATTGGACTGGCTCTCCACCACCGATCGCTTATCGGTAAATCCCCCCAATATAGAAGTGACTTCCACCTTCACATTCCAATCGCGGGGGACAATCAGTGTTGAACCGCCAAACAGGGAAAATACATCCAGATAATTATCGCCCGGGGCAAGATGGGCACTGATCATATTGATTTGAGAGCCCCCGAGGATGGAGGTGATCTGCCCGCCCTTGAATGCCCCGGAGGTGATTTTGCGTTCACTGCCACCCAAAATGGCCACCTCATCAATGTAATCAGCACTCGAACCGCTGGTCTGCACCCCACGTTTGCGGCGCACTCCCCCAAGCGAACGCACCAATATCAACAGACCGATCCCGATAAAAACCACCGGCCAGAATATTTCCCGCAAGGAATAGGAAAAAAGGGTGAACCGCTGCAGCAGAAAAACACCCCCGATAATTAATAAAACCCAGCCCGAAGTACTGGAGGGACGATTGGAAAGGAAAATAACACCCAATACAACCAGAATCATCGGCCAACTGAACAAATGATCGGCCCATGCTTCCGGTAAAACATCTAAACTTCTTGCAATCAGGAATATTCCGATCAAAACCAGGATAATTCCCAGGATGGTTCTGCCTTGAAAAATTTTGCGCGCCATAATGGTCCTTTTAAAAATTTGTCCGGGTTTATAAAGATAGCATTTTTTCTAATAAAATGCATATCAACCAGATAAAAAAACAGGGGGGACGAACAAGATTTCACAAAACTCTTAGAAGGCGCACATAAAGTCACGGGACTCGTAAAAAAACCTCCCAGGGATCATCAATCAGAGGTATACAGAGGGCTCATTTCAAGGGGCCAGGGCGGTGGGATGAAACGGATCCATCGCCATCTTCGGTGACCGGGTCTTTTTCCGGGGCAGGTTGCTTTATTTGGGGAAAGGCTGTCTAATCGTCTATATCCAGGTCGGTATAGATTTTCAGCCGGGAAGGCCGTTCAAAAAAGAGGAATAAGACCCCGGCCAAAAGCAGGACCAAAATCATCGGATCGCCGGATAAGGCGAACACCAGCAGGGTTAATAAGCAAAGGGCTACTATTACGGCTGTTTTGATGTAAAACTGTCGCTGATAGGCAGTAATTTTGAGCAATGGCTCCCGATCGCGGGGTATCTCATACAATTTGCGTTTAAAATGGCTGAGCATCAACGGGATGATTGACAAAAACAGGATAATCAGCACCGATTTGCTGATCAGGGCAGCTTTTTGAGTGAAGTTCGGCAAACCGGGAAAAAGAAAATGCAACAGCAGCACCCCGGCGCTAAGGGTGAGCAGCCCAAACATGATGGTTTGATAGCGTTTGCGGAGGGCATGAATTTTTTGCTCAAAAAGCTCTGCCATAAAACTTTATATAGGTTCAACGCTTTGACGTTTCAGCCATCCCTGGCTGCCGTCGGTCAGTTCAATCTCATACCATTCACTGACGCGATCTTCAATGTAGACTTTGGTTCCTTCGTGAATGACGAACAATTCCGTGCCACTTTCATCGGGCGAACTGCGTACGGTAACTTTGGCATCGAAAACGATGGCCTCTTGTGAGCGGACGATATCCTGTTTCTGCTGCAGGGAAAAGGCGAAGGATGAGACGGCAATGGCCAGGGTCAGTATGCTGCTCCAGAACGCCCCTTTCTTAAGGGCGAGCCTTCCCGCATAGAGATAGAGGGAAAAGAGCAGGAGAAAAGCCAGAAAGGTGGCCATACTGATATAGGCCCATTGATCGGAAGAGAACAGGTTAATGAATTGGCGAAACCAGCGGGTAAGGAAAAATTCGGGGATTTTTTCGATGCGGTCGGTTATTTGCTGGCGGGCCAACTTCAGGTTATGGCGTATATCCTCATTGCCGGGATCGCGCAGGCGGGCCCGTTCATAATTCAAGATGGCCGGAGCCAGCTGATTGGATTTGTAGTAGGCATTGGCCAGGTTGTAGTAGATGCCGGGGGCTTCCTTACCGGCGGCCAGCACCTGGCTGTAAAGTTCGATGGCCTGATGATAGTGTCCGTTCTGGTATTGTTGGTTGGCCGAATCGACCAGGGGGTGGACCTGCCGGGCCCCGGCCTGCAGACTCATCAAAACACCCACCATAAGGAACACAAGCACGTATCGTTTTGTCATCATCTTATTTGAGTTTTTGTTGCAAGGCTGTGATGGTAGAGAGGGCCTCGCGGTAAAACTGCTCCATGCCTCCGGATTGCGATGCCGGGGCATATCTTGCATATTCACAATTATCGATCAGATCCACAAACCGGGAAATCAGCTCTTCGGGTATCTCCCGCTCCTGCAGTTTGCCCCTGACATGATCGCGCGACAAATCAGCAATGGGAATACCCAGTTTATCGCTCATATATCCCCACAAGGCTTTCAGGGTCTCTTCATAGAACTGGTCCTTGTTGTCCTGTTTCAGGTACCTCGAGGCAGCTTTCAGCCTTTTCCGGGCAAATTTATTGGCCTTTCTTTGTTTCAAAAGGGCAAGGTCGGCGCTCTCTTTGGCTTTCCTTCGGCGGAAAAACAATACCACAAAGAAAGCCGCCAGCCCGCCGGCATAAGTCAGGTAAAAACCGGGCGAACCAAAGACAAAGGTATTTTTCTCTTTCAGGTCAAAGCCATCGGTTTGGATATAGCGGATGTCGCTGCCAATGATGCTCACATCCTGCCTGGCATAGGAGCGGCGCCCCCCTGTGGTGGTGTCGCCGGCAGCCGGCTTCGCCTGAAGGGTCAACGGTTCGGTTTGCCGGGTCAGGTAAGCCTGCTGATCCAAATCAAAGTACGACATGCGCACCGGGGGAATGCGGTATTCGCCGGCATGTCTTGGTATGATCAAATACTCAATGGTTTTGGTGCCCCGGGCCCCTCTCTGCGAGACCTCAATGTTGTTGGATACTTTGGGGTCATACACCTCCAAATCGGGGGCAAACTCAACGCTGGGGTGATCCATCACTTTCAGGTTGCCCCGGCCCGAGACTTCCAGGGTCAGGCTCACCCCTTCATTGACTTTAACCTGCTGTTTATCCAATTTGGCATCGATTTGGAAGGAACCCACCCCGCCGCTAAAATGGCGGGGAGCCCCCGACGGCAAGGGGCGCACCTGTACCCCTACCGGTTCACTTTCGACCGACATGCGCACATTCCGGTAAGAACCAAAAAAATCATCGAAAATGCTGCGCGACTTCCCTTCCACCTTCTTCTGGACAATGCAGTCCACCTGGAAAGAACCAATGGTCAATTGGCCACTTTTTTGGGGAAACAGCAAATATTTTTTCAAAATACCGGTGCCATAGATTTGCCCGTTTACATTTTCTTTCTCCAACTGCCTCAGCGTGGGGGTTTCAATTTCCTGCTTGTAAAACCCTTCAAAAGCAGGAAATTTAACATTTTCCAACCCGGAAATATTCAGTTTCGAATAGAGTTTAATGGTGGCCACCAGGGGCTCGGCCTGATAGACCCGGTCTTTATCGACAAGGACCTTTACAAAAAGATCATCGCCCGGGGCCTGCACCTCTTTTGTTTTGCCCTTTTGAGCCTGGGAGGGGCTGGATTGTTTTTGCCCGCCCGAGCCCTGTTTTTGCTTGATCACCTCAATGGTCAGGGCATTGGACTGGTAGGTTTGCCCATCGACCTCCACCTGAGCCGGTGATAGGGTGTATTTTCCGGTTTCAGAAGCCTGCAATACATAGGTATAGGTTTGGCGGTACTTACGGGTCATTTTCCCGTTGATGATGCTGACATTGGTACTGGAAGAGGTACTGGGGCCGGCCAGCACATCAAACGGCGAGAGATCGGGCGGATTAAAATCGCCCGCCTGGGAGTTGACCGTATAAGTTAACCGGAACTGTTGGCCTTGCCTGACCACGTTGGGGGCTTTAGCGGTAAAGTCCACCTCATCTGCCTCAACAGCTGACCCTATTAAAAGCAATGCCAACAATACAAGTATAGATCTCATTGCCATCAATTTACCAGTTCTTAGTTGTTTTTACCTGAACGTTTTTGGCTTTCTTCTTCTTAAGCTTCTCCTGCAGCTGCTCCTCGTCATTGGCCAGGGCCTGAAGCAAGCGCCGGGCGTCTTCTTTGGAAATACCCTGTTTGGAGGGATTGCCCTGTTGTTTGTTTTGCTGCTTTTGTTTTTGTTGCTGTTGTTGTTGCTGTTGCTGTTGCCGGCGTTTTTGATTTTCCCTGTCCTGTTGTTTTTTCTTCTGTTGTTGATTTGGTTGCTGGTTGTTCTGATTCTGATCCGACTGCTGATTCTGCTTCTTCTTTTGTTGCTGTTTTTTCTTTTGCTGCTGTTTCAGCTGCCTCAGGGCATAAGTCAGGTTGTGCTTGGTTTGTACATCGCCGGGATGAAGGCGCAGGGCGTTTTTATAGGCAGAAATGCTCTTGCGCAGCTGTTTGGATTTCAACAGCGAATTGCCCAGGTTATGATAGGCCCGTGCCAGCTTCTGGTCCGATACATCCCGGCTGGTCAACGCATTGAATTGACGCGCCGCCTCCTTATACTTTCCCTGCTGATAAAGGGCATCTCCTACATTAAATGCCGCCTTGAACGAATTGCCATCTTTCTCCAAGGCTTTGCGGTATTTCACCTCCGATTGGGTATAATCTTTCTGCTGATAGGACTGGTTGCCCTTTCGGATAAACTTGCGCTCCGACTGGCTGTAAGCCCCCAGGCTGATAAACAGGAGCATGAAAACGATCCATCCTGAAAATCTCATAATTACCTCCTGACTTTAAAAAGATTAAAACGCATCAACCTTTTATTTCGCCGCTCAAGCAATAACAAATCAAGCAAAAGGAAGAACAAAGCCATTCCGACCAGGTACTGGAAACGATGCTCATAATCTTTGTATACTTTGGCTTCGATCTCCTTTTTTGTCATCTGGCTGATTTCACTAAACAGCTGTTCCAGGCCGGTACGGGCATTGCTGGCCTGGATATAAGTACCTTTTCCGGTCGAAGCCAGCTGCTTCAATGTGGAAGCATTCAGTTTGCTGATCACGGTATTGCCCTGCTGATCTTTTTGATAAACGGTCTGGCCGTTTTCTTCCCGCAGTGGGATTGGGGCTCCCTGGCGGGTACCCATGCCGATGGCGTGGATGGTGATATCCTGCTTGCGTGCTTTCTGAGCTGCTTCCACCAGGTTTCCCTGATGATTTTCGCCGTCGGTTATAACAATCAGGGCCTTATCCAATTCACTCTTTTTGCCAAAGGACTCCCGGGCCAGATCAATGGCCGAACCCATGGCGGTACCCTGGCGGGGTACAATTTCCGGGGTGATCGAAGACAGGTACATCTTAACGGCAGAGTAATCCGTGGTCAGGGGAACCTGCACATAGGCATCACCTGCAAAAACGATCAACCCGATGCGGTCATTGCGCAAACGGTCAATCATCTGGGAAATGCTTCGCTTTGCGCGTTCCAGACGGCTGGGCTCAATGTCTTCAGCCAGCATGCTGTTCGATACATCCAGGGCAATGATCAGCTCCACCCCTTTGCGCTTGACCTTTTCCAGTTTGGAACCGAACTGGGGATCGGCCATGGCAAAAATCACGGAGGTCAAAGCCAACAAAAGAAAGATGAACTTGATCACAGGCCGCAGCCTCGACAAATAAGGGGTGAGCTGGGAAAGGAGATCGGTATCCCCAAATTTCCGCATCGATCGCTTGCGCATATACCGTGACACCAGGAAAAGGATGATCATCACGGGAACGATCACCAGGGCATATAAAACGTCATTGTTTCCGAATCTAAACATAAAGACTTTCCGGTTTAAGGTATGGTCCGCAAAACGGTAAACCGCAGCAACAATTCTGTCAGCAGCAGGATTCCTGCGATCAGGGTAAACAAGAAAAATTCCTCGGTTTTCTGGCTGTATTCTTTGACTTCGATTTTAGATTTCTCCATCTGGTCAATCTGGCTATATATTTGTTTGAGTTTTTGGTTGTTGGTGGCCCTAAAATAGGAGCCATTGGTTTCATTGGCAATTTGTTGGAGGACGTCTTCATCAATTTCGACCTCCATATTTTTATACTGCACGCCATATGGGGTATTTACCGGATAGGGGGCAGTACCCTGGCTGCCCACCCCGATGGTATAGACTCTGACATCGAATGTTTTGGCTATTTCTGCGGCCGTAGCCGGGGCAATGGAGCCGCGGTTATTGACCCCGTCGGTCAGCAGGATCACCACCTGGCTTTTGGCGTCGCTGTCCTTCAAGCGGTTCACCGCGGTAGCCAGGCCCATACCGATGGCGGTGCCATCGTCGACCATTCCGCTTTCGATGTCCTCAAAAAAATTGATCAGTACTGAATGGTCGGTGGTCAGGGGGCACTGGGTGAAGCTTTCCCCGCTGAACACCACCAGTCCGATCCGGTCGTTGTTGCGGCCCTCAATAAAATCGATGGCAATATCCTTGGAGGCTTCCAGTCGATTGGGGTCAAAATCGCGGGCCAGCATGCTGCTGGAGATATCCAGGGCCAGGACAATATCGATGCCCCGGATATTGTCTTCTTTCTTGCTCATACTGGACTGGGGCCGGGCCAGGGCTATGACCAAAAGGGCGACGGCCAGCATGCGAAAAACAAAAAGCACATGGCGCAGGTAGTATTTATAGGATTTCCCGGCATGTTTGATGCCCTGTGTCTGCGACATCTGAAGGCTCGCCTCGGAGGTGCGGTGGCGCAATATGTACCACACCACTGCCGGAACAATCAATACCAGCAGAAAGAGCCATTGAGGCTGGGCAAATGTGATATCCTGCATCATTGGGTTTGTTGTTCACTTTTAACGTTTACGTTTTCACCATTTTCCGGCTGATCGCCTTCGGTTTCCTGCCCACCGGCCTGCTCTACATAGCGGGTGGCCCGGACAAACGCGTAGGCCGATTCCAGGTGCGATTCATTTTCGCCGGGTGCGGGTTCCATACGGGCAAACTTGACCAGATCCGCTGTTTTTAGGATCGTGCTGAGCTGATCATAAGCCTGTTGGTCGTTCAATTCAGAATTTTGCAAAGAAAGCAGGATTTCATCGGTTGTACGCTCCAGGGTTTTGATGTCATAGCGCATCCATAGATAAGTCCTCAGAATTTCGGTCAATCGTGTATAATAAAGCTTAACCTGGCCGTTTTGCCAGAGGCGTTGCTCTTTCAAGCGATCCAACTCGCGGAAGGCATAAACATGGGCTGGTTCATCGGGTTTTGACGGTGTTTCGGCGGCGGGTTGGTGTTTTTTCCTGCGTTTCCAAAGATAAATACCGGCCCAGATCAGCCCGGCAAGCGCCAGGGCGGCCAACAAATAAGGCAACAGTTCGGCAAAGCTCAGGGGTGCCCCCAGCGGCCCCTTGATGCCAAAAATGCTGCGGGTGGTATCGACCCTAACCGTTTCCACAAAAAGACTCACCGGGGGGCTCACGATGCTGTCTACACCCTGTTGATGCCTGTATTTAAAGGCCATGGATGGAATCTCCACGGCACCCGAATCAAAGCTGGTGATCAGCAACCGCTGCCTGACCCGGATCATGCCCGATGACTTCGACTCGAGGGTGTCCCTCGGATAAGCCCGGATCAGTTCAATGTCCTGGGAAAAGCGCTGCTCCATGGAAGGAAAAGCCACCCGCGCCGTTTCGGGTTGATTGACCGTATAATCCAGATGGATCTGATCGCCGATCTGGATCCGGTTCGTATCCACCGTGGCCCGAACACTATAAGGCTGCCCCCTGAGCTGCCCGATAAAGGCCAGGAGGAACATCAAAAATATCACACTTCCTAGGGTTCCCCTTTTAACCATCTGTTCCTTTTTTTATCGCCTTTCAAATAAATTTACCAATGGCTTTACATAATCCCCACCCGTTTCAAATGAGGCATAATCCACCCCCGCCTGCGAAAAAACCGTATGAATATTCCGCGAAGTGGTCTCCCACCACTGCCTGTAAGCCTTGCGTATCTTACGGCTTGAAGTGTCAACCCATACATAATCGCCGGTCTCTGCATCCTGCATCTTAACCAAACCCACATCCGGCAATTCTTTCTCCCGTTGATCATATATCCGCAGGCCAATCACATCATGCTTGTTGTTGGCAATGCGCAGGGCCTCTTCATAATTCATGGAATAATCCGAAGGATCCTGGTCATAAAAATCAGAGACCACAAAAGCCGTACATTTTTTCTTGATCACATTGGTCAAATACTTAAAGGCCTCGGAAAGATCAGTGGAAGCATCTTCGGGATCAAACTCTATCAGCTCACGAATAATCCTCAATATGTGTTTGCGCCCTTTTTTAGGAGGGATAAATTTCTCAACCTTCCCGCTGAACAAAATAACCCCAATTTTATCGTTGTTCTGGATGGCTGAAAAAGATAAAACCGCTGCAATCTCGGTGATCAGATTTTTTTTTAGCTGCCGGCGGGTACCAAAAACCCGGGAATTGCTTACATCAACGAGCAACATCACGGTGAGTTCACGTTCTTCCTCGTAGATTTTCACATAAGGATGGCTAAAGCGGGCCGTCACATTCCAGTCGATGTTGCGGATATCATCTCCATACTGATACTCGCGAACTTCACTGAAAGACATGCCCCTTCCCTTGAATGCGCTGTGGTACTGACCCGCAAAAATATTGCGCGAGAGGCCCCGGGTTTTGATCTCGATCTTTCGAACTTTCTTTAATAATTCAGTGGTTTCCACAGTTACTCCTTAATTTTTGCTCCGGCTGGTTCGAATGGTAAAAAACCATTCTCTTTTGTCCAGCTCAATCAGGTATTCATACTTCCCGTCCTCTGAGTAATCCCGCCAGGTCAGGTCTTTTTGATATTCATAATGGCTGTTCAGCGAATCCTGAGCTTCCTTCAAAAGGGCATAATCGCACATCTGTTTGGTATAGCGGCACCGACCCTGATCGGAGAAGATGAACAACATGGTTTTGGTCTGATCGCGGTTCTCATACTTAAGGAAATGGTGTTGACCGGTTTGGACCTCTTTGGTGAAAGACAAATCACCGTCTGACTCCTGCATCAGGGTTTTCACCTGGTCGACGGTTTTACCAATAAAGTGCTGATCTTGTGCTGATGAGACAGCCACAAAACCGAACAACAGGCACAATAAAAGAAACGTCTTCATGATCCCGGGATTATAAGTTTAAAGAAAAAGCCGCACTAGGGCACCTCAATGGCATTGAGGATTTGAGTTACAATATCTTCACTGGTCACATTTTCCGCTTCCGCCTCATAGGACAACCCGATGCGGTGGCGCAGCACATCATGGCAAACAGCGCGGACATCTTCAGGGATGACATAGCCCCTTCGCTTGATAAAGGCATAGGCTTTGGCGGCCAGGGCCAGGTTAATGCTGGCCCGGGGGGAGCCCCCGTAATTGATCATTCCCTGGAAATGGTCCAGTCCGTAGTGTTGGGGATAACGGGTGGCAAAGACAATATCCAGAATATAGCGTTCAATCTTCTCGTCAATATAGACTTCTTTGACCACGCCACGGGCGCGGATGATGTCGTCGGGCTGAACCACCTGGTTTGCGGTGGGAAATTCTTTGGCCAGATTCTGACGCACGATCAGCTTTTCTTCCTCCAACTGGGGATAATCAATAACCACCTTCAGCATGAAACGGTCTACCTGAGCTTCCGGCAACGGATAGGTCCCTTCCTGTTCAATCGGGTTTTGGGTGGCCAGCACCAAAAAAGGCTGATCCAGTTTAAAGGTCTCCTCCCCGATGGTAATCTGGCGCTCCTGCATGGCCTCGAGCAAGGCACTCTGTACTTTGGCCGGGGAACGGTTAATTTCATCGGCCAGGACAAAATTGGTAAAAATGGGGCCCTTCTTGACCATGAACTGCTCCTTCTGCTGGCTGTATATCATAGTTCCCAGCAGGTCGGCCGGCAGCAGGTCGGGGGTAAACTGAATCCGGTTAAATCGGGCATCCACAATTCCTGACAGGGTGCTGATGGCAAGGGTTTTAGCCAGGCCCGGCACCCCTTCCAACAGTACATGCCCATCGGATAGCAGCCCAACCAAAAGGCTCTCTACCAAATGCTTCTGCCCGACAATCACCTTATCCATCTCCATATTGATCATGTCCACAAATGAACTCTCATTGCGGATACGTTCGTTCAATTCCTGTACATTGACGGTTTGATTCATACGATTATCTTTTATTTAACATGTTGGCCGTATGGAACCTGCATGAATAATCATGTCCTTGTTGTGTAAGTCCTTGCATGCAGGTTTCATTGGTATATAGACTTATTAAAGGTTATCAATCGCTATGGTATTACATCCTTAATTCTTCGCAGAAGGCCCGCCGAACCCACATGATTGATAAAAACAGCCTTGTTGTGTATTGACCCATGTGGATTGCATATAAGTATATCGTTATTTAATTTATGGACTCAATGCAATTTGACATGATAAAACAATTACAACTGCCGGCGCCAGGCATGTCGGTGCTATATCATGGATTTTTTAACTTTCTGCAGAATTTTTCCCAAATTAATAACATTTCCACCAGAAATGAAAGTAATAACGGGCCAATGATAGGGTTTTATTCTGTTAATAAAAGTTAAAGTAATTTAAGGATTATTAAGGCTGCGGGGGGATAATCATTCTGGGTGGCTTTCAAATGGAGAGATATTGTATTAATTTTGAGCCCAAAAAAGATCTTGGATCCATCTCAACGCTACTTCATCCAGCTGGCATACAAGGGGACACATTACCATGGCTGGCAGGTCCAGCCCAATGCAGTGACCATTCAGCAGGTACTCAATCAGGCATTAAGCACGGTATTGCGGGAGGATATCCATGTGGTGGGTGCAGGGCGCACCGATGCCGGGGTGCATGCGAGTTGTTACTGGGCCCATTTCGATTACAGCGGGAAGCTGGAGGAGCCCGGCCACATCATTTTTCGCCTGAACCGATTCCTGCCGGATGACATAGCCATTTACGGGCTTTATGAAGTCCCCCCAAACGCTCACGCCCGATATGACGCCCTCTCGCGCACCTACCAGTACCAGATCACCACCATCAAGGATCCGTTCAAAAGAGAATATGCCTATCATCTGTTTTGGGAGGTGGACATGGAGGGCATGAACGAAGCGGCAAAAGTATTATACCGTTACCAGGACTTCTCGAGTTTCAGCAAATCCAATACCCAAAACAAAACCAATTTGTGTGAAGTTTACCGGGCTGAATGGCAGAGGGCGGGGCACATGCTGATTTTCACCATTCAAGCCAACCGGTTCCTGCGCAATATGGTACGCGCCATTGTAGGAACCCTCCTGGAGACAGGCCGGGGGCGGCTGTCGCCGGAGGGAATGCAAAAAATCATTGAAAGCCGCAACCGCTCGCAAGCCGGCTACTCTGTACCGGCCAACGGCCTGTTCCTAACCCATATTCAGTATCCGGCCCACATGAATTTGAAACCCTATGGCCGCAAAACAGTACACTAATACCACACGTGTGATAAAAAATCATTATCTTCGTATATCTATAAAAACACCTGTATATTATGAAATTAAGGTTTTCGATCGGAGCTAAGTTAATCCTGGGCATCGGGGCCATCATTATAGCCATCCTGGTCAACAGCTATTTAATCAATAATTCCCTTCAGAAAAGCCGAAAGATCAACCAACAAATCACCGAGCTTTACGTGCCTTCAGCCTCCCACCTGAATGACCTCTACAACCAGATCAACCGGTCGAAATCCCTGATCAAAACCTGGGTGTTCATCGACAAGAAAAAGAACACCCCCGATAAGATTCAGCTTCAAAAGCTTCACAGCAAGAATTTTCCGGAACTTCACGACAAAATAAGCCAGCTCAGCGACAAATGGGAACCTGAAGAGCGCAAGAAGTATCAGCAAATCCACCAGGCCATACAAGACACCCTGTTCAGGGAACATCAAAGCATCATGGAGAGCCTCAATGATTTTGAGAGCTATAATGATCCGATGTTGTTGTTTGAGATCACCCCGAAGGTGGAGTATGGCGGGGAGATCATTGTTTTAACCGACCGGATCCTGGAACAGATCAGCACATTGCGCAACACGATGCAGGCCAAGGTAGATCAATCGAGGGTAGAGATGTCATCGTTGTTCAACCGTTTTGAGCGGTTCATCATGATCCTGGGGATTGCCTTGATTGTCATCTCTTCGGGGATAGCCATTTTGCTCACCCGCACGACGGTCAAACCCATCAAGAATGTCAAATCCATTTTAACCTCGATGTGTCAGGGCATACTGCCCCGCGAAAAGCTCAAAACGCGCAATGATGAGATTGGGGATATGTCGGCGGCGCTGAACGATTTGGTGGAGAGTTTCCGCAAGTTCACCAGTTTTGCCAAGGAGATCGGCAAAGGCAATTATGATGTGCCCTTCGAGCCCCTCAGCGAGCAGGACGATTTGGGCAATGCCCTCCTGGAGATGCGCGATAACCTGAAGCAGGCTGCCCAGGAGGAAGAAAAGCGCAAGAAGGAAGATGAACAAAGAAACTGGGCTTCGCAGGGGATCGCCAAGTTTTCTGACCTGCTGCGCCAAAACAACGACAACCTCGAAGAGTTGTCGTACCAGATCATTCAGAACCTGGTCCAATACACCCAGGCCAATCAGGGCGGATTATTTATGATCAACGATGAAGACCAGGAGAACCGGATCATTGAACTTAAGGCAGCCTATGCATACAGCCGGCGCAAGTATATGGATAAGCAGATTGAACCGGGGGTCGGCCTGGTAGGCCGGGCCGTAGAGGAGGGTGAGACCATCTACATGAGTGATATCCCGGACGATTACATCAACATCACCAGCGGGCTGGGCGAAGCCACACCTACAAGCCTTTTGATCGTGCCCCTGAAGAACAATGAGGAGATCCACGGAGTTATCGAGATGGCCTCATTTGAAGAATTTGAGCAATACCAAATCGATTTTGTGGAACGGGTGGCTGAAAACATCGCTTCTACCCTCTCGGCGGTTAAAATCAACATCCGTACCAACGAACTGCTGGAAAAATCCCAGCAACAAGCCGAAGAGATGAAATCGCAGGAGGAGGAAATGCGCCAGAACATGGAAGAACTGAAAACCACCCAGGAAGAGTCGGCCCGGCGCGAAAAGGAGTTGAACCAGAAACTGGAGGATTGTCAGAATAAACTAAACCAGTATATTGAAAAATACGGATAACCCGGGCTTTATACTTCCATCTCAACCATACGGAAGGGCACACCGATCATGGACTGATAATGCTTGCCCAGTTCATAAACACTCTCATCATCGGCCTCGTAATACCAATCAATTTGAGCCGAATAGCCTTCCTGATACTTCTCTTCGAGCACCTGAAAAAATTCCAGTATAAACTTGGAAGCCCCGCTGTTGATATATTCCAGTTCAATATTGACCTGGGTATGGCTGCAGGGGTTCTTGAAATAACTGAACACCCACTCCACCACATCGGCAAAAAAATGTTCCGGATTTTCCGGGATGGCCCTGCCGGACATGGTCAACACGCCGGTCTTTGCATCGAATTTGACACCGGGAGTTTTGATGGTCTCTTCGATGAATAAATTATCCATAGGGCAAATATAATGATTTTTCACTCATATCGAAGCGATGTGATGGGGTCGACTTGAGAAGCCTTCACTGCGGGGAGCAACCCGCTAAGCAGACCCACCACCAGGCAAAGCAGCACCCCGCTGATGATCCACACCCAGGGCACAATAAAGGCACTGCCGGTGATGGCCGATACCAGGTTGCCCACCAAAATCCCCAGGATGATCCCCAGGAGGCCCCCCATTTGACCGATAAAAACCGATTCGAACAGGAATTGCTGACGGATAAGCCCTGATTTGGCGCCAATGGCCTTGCGCACACCTATCTCTCTTGTTCGCTCAGTCACGGAGACCAGCATGATGTTCATCAGTCCGACGGAGGCCCCAAACAGGGTAATCACGCCAATGATGGTGGCAGCAAGGGTGACATAGCGCAGGTTTTCCATCATCAGATTAATCAGATTGTCACTGGTTTCAATGGTAAAATTATCGGGATCACGGATGCGCAGCCCCCGGATAACCCGAAACAGGCCCCTGGCCTGACTAACGGCCATATCCATCAGCCGGGGCTCATTGGGCAGGGCTGTGATGCGAAAATGCATGTTGGGCCGGGCAAAGTATTGGCGCACATTGCTCAGGGGCAACAGACAAATCTTATCGCTTCCCGAACCAAATCCCGAACCTTTCTCCCTGAGGATGCCAATCACCTTATACTTGCCACTGCCCACGGTAATTACCTTGCCTTCCCCCTGCACCCCCGGTTCAAAAAGCTCCCCGGCAAGATGGCTGCCGATAATGGCCACATGGGCATTGGTATTGATCTCATTGGCCGAAAAATTCCGCCCCCGGGCCAACTCATACCCCGAATTCATTAAGTAAAACTGATCGCTCCCCATAACTGTGATGTTGGGGTTGGTCTTGACTGAACCATACTTGACAGTGGCCGTGCCTGAGGCATTGTAGGAAACTGAAACCCGCGCAGGAAAATCATACTCCTGGCTGAACTCCATGGCCTGACGGTAACTGATCACCGGATTCGACGTTTCCCCCCGGCCCCCTCTCCTCACCATCTGGCGATTGGTAATGGTAAAGGTGTTGGCCCCCATGATGGTGAACTGATTTTCCAGTGACCCCTTAATGGCATCAATGGCCGTTAATATGCCCACCAGGGCCATAATCCCAAAGGCAATGATAAATACCGTTAAGACCGTCCGCAGTTTATTGGACTTGACAGCATTTACCGATATCCTGAGGTTTTCCCTTAGTAATACCCCATACTTCATTGGTATAAAGGGTTATTAAAGTTCTTGACTATATTCTGAAAATAATTGACTCTACAGTTTGTATAATAATTATCAATGAACCATTGAAATAATAATAGCTCTTATCTGCCACAACCAAACATCTGGAATTTAACCAGGTTTTCATCCACCTGGGATTGCACCATCATTTATTTTTTGTTGGCGCGCTCCCGACGGAATCCGCTTGTTTTATACATCGCCTTATTGTGTAAGTCATTGCATGCGGGATTCATGCGCCACTGTTTTAGGGATAATGTTGCGAGAACCTGTTAATAATATTGATGTTAAATATACTATTTTTTAAATTTACATAATGATTTTTATCTTTTAACCAAGAAGCCAGCAAAATTCTAATTAAAATTTAAAATTTATGTTTGAGCCCAACACCGTGTATGCTAAAATCGCTTATGATGCTATTTTGCTTTACTTAAAAACCGGCAAAAAACTTTTCAGACAAGCAGATCAGATTCCCCCGGCTTTAAAACTCAAACTTTCTTGCTATGTATCATTATATAGCGGCAATCAACTGCGGGCATGCATAGGAAATCCACAACCCAAATGTGAACACCTCTACAATGAAATCATCGAAAACGCAGTAGCAGCGGCCTTTGACAATGACCAGACCGAACCCTTAAAAGAAGCAGAATTGAACAATATCAGCATTGTAGTGGACGTTATCTCGGAGCCCAGGCCGGTAAAAGATCGATCGCTTTTAAAGCCCGGCAAGCATGGGGTTATGCTCGAAGATGAGCAGGGCAAATTTTCCGTTTTGCTGCCCAATCAGGATGGCATTGATTCAGTGGATCAACAACTGGAAAAAGCCCGTGCGCAAGCCGGCATTGACCAGGAAAAACCGGTCGATCAACTCAAGATATACAGTTTTACCACAACCAGTTACCAGTAAAATGCAGTGGAGGTATGAAGCAGGCATTGTCGATCACCATAAGCGGAAGGGTACAGGGGGTAGGATTCCGCTTCAGCGCTGTGAATAAAGCCCAGGCGTTGGGACTGAAAGGATTTGTCAAAAACAACAGGGATGGAACTGTTTACATTGAAGCAGAAGGACCCCCGGAAAACCTCCAGGAGTTGGTGCAATGGTGCTGGCAGGGTCCGCCTTCGGCACGGGTTGAACATGTCAGCCACCAGGAAATTCCGGTAAGAGATTACGCCCGCTTCGGGGTAAAATAAGCGCCTTTGTTATGAAAGAAGCCTCATATTATGTAGCATTAAAGGATCAAAAAGTCAGATGTGAACTATGTCCCCATAATTGCATCATAAAAGAAGGGAAATTAGGAATATGCGGGGTCCGCAAAAACACCTCAGGCAAGCTTTACAGCCTTAATTACGGGGTCGTTACGGGCCTGGGCTTTGATCCGATTGAAAAGAAGCCCCTCTACCATTACTATCCCGGAAGAAATATTTTGTCGCTGGGGAGCCTGGGTTGCAACATGAAGTGTTTTTTTTGTCAGAACTGGCAAATCTCCCAGGTCAATGAAGGGGATTTACCGAGGAACCCCACCCATCAGCCGCAAGACATAGTCCAGATGGCCACCAACCGCTCCGACAACCTGGGGGTGGCTTATACTTACAATGAACCGGCCATCTACTATGAATTCATGCTGGATATTGCCAGAGCGATCAAAAAGCAGGGGCTTAAGAACGTGATGGTGACCAATGGCTACATCCATCAAAAACCCCTGGCCGAACTGCTGCCTTACATGGATGCTTTCAGCGTCGACCTGAAGGGTTTTACGGAAGAATTTTACCGCAAACATACCGCTTCAGGCCTTCAACCCATCGTTGAGGCCATTGAACAGATAAGCCGCAGCGGTGCTTTCATGGAGCTGACCAACCTGGTGATTCCGGGGCTGAACGATCAAATTGGCAAGTACGAAGAGATGCTCTCCTGGATCCGGGATCATATCGGGGAGAAGACCGTTTTGCACATCTCCCGGTATTACCCCAGCTACAAATCCAGTATCGGGCCTACATCGGTATCCAAGCTGAAAGAGCTATATACCCTGGCCACCCAGTATCTGGATTATGTGTACCTGGGCAATGTGATGTTGGAGGCTGGCAGCAATACTTATTGTGACGGCTGCGGGCAGTTGTTGGTAAAGAGAAATGGCTATTATACCCGGACCCCGGGCTTGGACGAATCAGGAAGTTGCACCCAATGTGGAAACAAAGTGTTCATACGCTAAATAAATGACCATGAGCAACATACGCAAACCAGCAGTAGCCGGTCAGTTTTATCCCGAAGACCCTGCGGAACTCAAAGCCCTGCTGACAGAGATATATAAAAAGGAAAAGCCCGATATTGACCTGGACCTGGCTGATCAAAATATTATCGGGGGGATATCCCCCCATGCCGGGTATATGTTTTCCGCCTACCAGGCGGTACATCTTTTTCAGATCATTGGCCATTACCACAAACCTTTTGACACGGTTTTCATCATCAACCCCAATCATTCCGGCATGGGCCATCAGATGGCCTATGACGCCAGCGATTACTGGCAAAGCCCGCTGGGTAAAGTGGAAATCGACGGTGATTTTGCCCGTTTCCTGGAGCTGCCGGTATCGGCAAACGAGCAAAAAAGGGAACATGCCGGTGAAGTGATGGTACCTCTTTTGCAACATTTCCTGAATTATGAGTTCAAGATTGCCCCGGTCACCATCACCCGGCAAACCCACAGCAACGCCTTATGGCTTGCCCGGGCCATCCATCAGGCCAACCAGCAGCTCAACAAAAACATCCTGCTGGTGGCATCTTCCGATTTTTCCCATTTTGAACCCCCTCAGGTAGGCCGCGAGAAAGACCGCTACGTACTGGATAAGATCGAAGCCATGGATGCCCCGGGCGTTGAACATGTGATTCACGAAAAACACATCTCGGTATGTGGGTACGGCCCCATCATGACCTTGATCGAATATGCCGGTATGGTGGCCGACAAACCTCAAACGCGCATCCTTAAAAAAGGGTGCTCGGGCGATGTGATTCCCTCTGATGAAGTGGTCGATTACGTATCGATGCTCTTCTATGGTACCTGAAACCATGGGATATAAAAGATGGGGTTCAGGTGAAAAGGAAACCCGCACTGGTTTGGGCCGGGGTGGTCGTGAAAAAAGCAATGTGATGCCGCTCATCCCTTTGAACTGAATCAAACGATGCGCCAGGAAATTATTCAATGGCTCGAAAACCACCTGCATCCCTGTTTATTTAAGCAAACCACAGGGATTGAATGTTTGGGCTGTGGCTTTCAGCGCTCACTGATCGCCCTTTTGAAGGGAAATATTTGGAAAAGCCTGGTGCTCTACCCCGGTCTGATCCCAATGTTCATCCTTTTTGGGGTGCTTATCCTGCATTTGATCTTCCATTTCAAAAAAGGGGCATTGGTGTTGAAATATCTGTTCATTGGAGAGGCCGCTATTATTGTGATCCACTATATAATAAAAATCACCCTTTAAAACCAAACAACCATGGAAAATCAAAACACAGCTCAACAAAGCAGTCAGGGGCAACAGCCCGCTGAAGGCGAAAAGCTCATGCTTCCCAATTCCACGGCCATCCTGGTTTTGGGCATCACCTCGATTGTTGGTGTGCTATGCACTCAGGGGGTGTTGGGCATCGTTTTGGGCATCATCGGCATCGTTTTGTCGGTTTCGCCCCTGAAACAATACAAAGAAAACCCGGGGCTTTATACGGAAAACTCCATCAAAAATCTGAAAGCCGGGCGCATATGCTCAATCATTGGTGTAAGCCTTGGAGGTGCCTTTTTCCTGCTGATCGTTTTGGTGCTGATTTTTCTGCTGGCAGGGGGCATATTGGCCACTCTTCCCTTCCTGGAAGAATTGTCCCCGCAAATCATCACTTTTCTGCCGTTTTAGGCCACCAACAATTTTTCACGAAGGATGTGTCAGGCTGCTTCCATGGGGGGAAGCAGCCTGTTTTCGGTTATCCCTGGAATGAAAATTGCCCCGGAAAATTGGTCTTCAACCGGCGGCCTTTTATCTTTGCCGGGTAAAGATCACCTGCTATGAATTTACAACAGCGCATAAAAGCTTTTGACAGGCTGGGTCAGCTTCTGCGGGCCTTTACCGCTGAATACCATCGCCAGGGCACCCACCGGGATTCCCGGCTGAGTTGGCTGCATGAGAAGGTAAGACAGGCAAACGAGCAGAATCCGTGGTTTACGGAGCATCACATCCTGACCGCCCTCCGCTCGATCGGGGCACAGCTCAGCCAGAACCAGCTGGAGCGATGGACGCAGGGATACGCCCAACTGAAACAACCCAATTACCCTTCCCAGGTGATCGGGGTGGTAGCGGCCGGCAATATTCCCCTGGTGGGCTTTCATGATTTTTTGTCCGTGCTGATGGCCGGCCATACCTACCAGGGCAAACTCTCCTCGCGCGATAAAATATTGCCCGAGGCCCTGGCCCGCCTGCTCGGGGATATCGAACCGGGTTTTAACAAACACATTGATCTGAGAGAAGATCAACTGCACGATTTCGACGCCATCATTGCCACCGGCAGCAACAACACCTCCCGCTATTTCCATTACTATTTCGGCAAATACCCCCATATTATACGGCATAACCGCAACGGGGCCGCCGTTTTAACCGGCGGGGAATCAAACGAGCAGCTGAAAAAACTGGCCGACGATATCCTCCTCTTCTTTGGACTGGGCTGCCGGAACATATCCAAACTATATGTTCCTGAGTCATTTGAGATGGAACGAATAATGAACAACCTGGAGCATTACCGCCACATCACTGATAATTCCAAATACGCCAACAATTATGACTATCAGAAATCGGTTTTCCTGATCAATCAAATGCCCCATTATGATACGGGATTTTTGCTGCTTAAAGAAGATCAGCGGCTTGCTTCGCCCCTTGCCACCCTTCATTTTGAAAGATACCGCCGCCTCGCTCAGGTAAAACAGAGCCTGGCAGGGCAACAGGATCAAATACAGTGCATTGTAAGTGTGAGCGATGAATTTCCCCGGGCCGTTGCACCCGGGCAGGCGCAATACCCCAAACTCTGGGAATACGCCGACGGCATCGACACCCTTGCATTTTTAACCGGCTTAAAGACCCCCCGTTCATGAGCCCCAACAAAACCCTGATTGTACTGGTAGGACCTACAGCAGTGGGGAAGACCCGGATAAGTCTGGACATCGCAAAGGAATTCTCCAGTGAAATCATCTCGGCCGATTCGCGCCAAATATACAAAGAACTTCGGATTGGCACCGACACCCCCTCGCCCGGGCAACTCAAAGCCATTCGCCACCATTTTGTAGCTAGCCACAGCATCCATGATTATTACACGGCCGGGATGTACGAACTGGATGCCCTGGATAAAATCAACGAGTTGCTGAAAAGCACAGACCAGGTGCTCCTGACCGGGGGGTCGGGACTTTACATAAGTGCCGTATGTCGAGGTATTGATGAATTGCCCCGGGTCGATCAGCAGGTGCGAGAAAACCTGCTGGAAGAATATGAACAGGAAGGCCTGGAAGGCTTGCGCCAAAAGCTGAAACTACTCGACCCCCAATCTTACCACCAAATTGACCTGAAAAATCCCAAACGGATCCTTAAAGCCCTGGAAATAACCCTGACCACTGGCAAGGCCTATTCTTCATTCCTGACCCGCCGGAGCAAGCAGCGCCCTTTCCATATCCTCAAGATCGGATTGAACCGCCCGCGCCAGGAACTCTATGAACGCATCAACCAAAGGGTCGATCAAATGATTGAAGCCGGCCTGGTTGAAGAAGCCCGACGGTTCTTCACCCTTAAACACCTCAATGCCCTTAATACCGTAGGCTACAAGGAATGGTTCCGTTATTTCCAAAACGAAATCTCCTATGACGAAGCCATCCGGCTCATCAAAAGAAATACCAGAAGATATGCCAAACGCCAAATTACCTGGTTCGCCAAAGAAAAAGACCTTCAATGGTTCCATCCCGATGAGAAAGGAAAAATCATTCAATACCTCCACCAAAAGCTGGGAGCTCCATAAGAGGCTTTACCTCCCACGGCCTGACTCCCCCCGCAAATACCCCGGGTGTAGTTGTAAGGGGAAACATTTCAATGAAAAGGATGACCATGCAACAAAAGATTTTTACTTTCGTTAATTATCACCGTAAGAAAATAGATTGCACAAACCCCTAAACCCATTATTGGAGTTGAAACTCAGCCACCATTTCCATAGCGCCTTTCGTAAGTTGCACATGCTGCTGAACCAGGGAACCAGCCCGGAAAAGCTCTCCATGACTGTTGCTGTTGGTATTATCCTGGGGCTTTTCCCGATTATTGGCACCACCAGCGTGCTTTGCCTGGGAGCATCGCTGACCCTCAGGCTGAACAAGGTCTTCATCCAAATGGTCAATTACATGGTTTACCCCCTGCAACTGGTCCTTTTTATCCCCCTGATTAAAGCAGGCAACGAAATATTCCAACTTACCGGGCATCCAGTCAATTATCAAAACCTCCTCCACCTCTTCCGCCATGACACCTTTGCCGCCCTTGGAGAATTCACCAATCTGCTGATGGCAGCCATTATCCTTTGGGCGGTTGCCGCTGTCCCCCTTACCTTCATCCTTTACCACTCCAGCCTAAAATATATGAAAAGATTGAAGGTAAAAATTTGAGTTTATCATTTTTTCCCATTAACTTGATGAATGGTTTTGGGTTGTTCTTCACTCATGTCAGCGACCAGGGGTATATCTGCGATTAACTTCACTTATACAGCATGACACCGGATTACCATACGCACACCAATTTTTCGGATGGCATCAGCCCCCATTACAGTTATCTGAGCCAGGCCCATTATTCGTGCATCGATGAACTGGGTTTTTCAGATCATTTCTCCATCCTTGACAGTCATTGGAGCGTGCGCAATGATGAGATCATTGAAATGCACGAACGCATCGAAGCGATCAAACACATGGAAAACCTGCCGGTTCAGGTCAGGTTTGGTGCAGAAATTGACTACATACCGGGAAAAGAAAAAAAGATTCGCCAGCTCATCCGGACCCTTCCCCTGGATTATGTCATTGGCTCGATCCATTTTTTGGGAAGCTGGAATTTCGATACCGACCCGATGAGCTTCGAGGGCCGCAACATTGATGACCTCTACGATATCTACTTCACCACCGTACGCAAGGCGATCCTCAGCGGTTTATACGACATCATCGGCCACATCGACCTGATCAAAAAATTTGGACATTATCCCAGCACCGATCCCTCCCACTGGCATAAAAAAATCATCCGCTCCCTAAAACAGATGAACTCAGTGGTCGAGGTCAACACCAATGGCCTGAATAAACCCTGTCGGGAAATGTATCCGGAAGAAAAGTTTCTGGAGGCCTGTTTTCATGCCAATATACCGGTCACCCTCGGGTCGGACGCCCACCAGGCCAATCAGATCGGACAATACTTTCCCAAAGCCAAGGAGATCCTTAAAAGAATCGGATACCGCCAACTGGCCACTTTCCATAAACGCAAGCGCACCATGCAGCCTTTCTAAAGTTTTACTCCTTCAGGTTTTTATTCACCACATACCGCAGAGGCCTTACAATGCGTTCGAGCAGCCGGGTATGATCGGTGATGATTTCAGCCCGGCCCCTCATTTTTTGGGAAAAGTCCAGTTTTTCCCCGTAAAAGGTAGTCAGGCCATTGGGCAAAGCCACTTCCACCGAATAGGCCTGATTTTGGGGAACCAGGGAAATGGATCGCACCACACCTTTCACCATACCATACTCCATGTGGGGATAATTGGCCAGCTGGATTTGTACTTCCTGGCCCTTTTTCACCTTGCCGGCTCCCCTTAAGGGCAGGGTCATCTTGCCGATGAGTTCACCGGGGTTGGAGGGAATTACAGTCATCACCCGCTTGCCTTCTTCAACGTGCTGGTTTTCATTCCAGTATCGGGTAAAAGTAACTTTCCCGGCAATGGGCGAGTCCAGATAATAGCGTTTCTTCCACTGATCAACAGCGGCCCCCAAATTATCTCGGGCCTCCTGCAAACCCGAGCGCAGCTGATTTTTCCGGCGGCGGTAGGAAAGCTTCAGATCAAGCATCCGCTGCTCGATTTGAGCCTGTTCAATCCGGGCATTGGAAAGGCTTACCTTAACCTGTTCCAGTGCATATTGTTTTCTTAATACCCGTGCCTCGGAGCTTTCGTATTCAGCCTCCGGAATGACCTGCCGCTGATAAAGCACCGAATCGCGGCTGAACTGTCGGCGGGCCAGATGATATTCACGGGCCAGTATGTTGCGCTGATTCTGCAGTTTCTGATAATGGCGGCGCGAGCGCTCCATTTCATCTTCCAGGGAAGCAATCTTTTGCTGATGATAATTCAATTGGATAAAATGACGATAATCGGCAAGGCGCTTTAGGAACAGGCTATACTGATCCTGAACCGAACCCAGTTGAAAACCTTCAAATAAGAACGGATCGGGAAGGTTTTGATTCAGGCTGTCGGGATGGAAATGGGCGAGGGTCTGTTCCAGTTTCAGCATATCGCGGTAATTGGCAGAATTTTCTATCACCGCCAGGGCCTGGCCCGGCTTGACCTCTTGCTGATCGCTCACCAGCAGGTGCTCGATCTTGCCCGTGGCCCGGGCTACAATAGGAGCTGGCGGATTTTCTGTGGTTACCACCACTTGCGAGGGCACCACATCCGGGTACTTGAAAAACCAACTGCCCAGGATCAAAAACAACAAAATCAGCAAGATAACAGTAATCCCCCATCTTATGGTCCACCTCGGGGGCCTGCCCAAAATCTCCTTAAATTCTTCTGAGCGGAGATTCACGTTTTTTAATTCTTCTTCCGTATGGTTCTTACCTGCCATAGGTTATTGGTTTTGAAGGGCAATGACTGAAACGCAGCCGATTCAGTTGCCCAACTCCAGTTGATTTTTAACCAGATCATAATAAGCCCCCTTGCGGGCGGCCAGTTCGCTGTGGGTTCCCTTCTCGACGATCCGGCCTTTATCGAGCACTACGATTTGATCGGCGTTTCGCACTGTACTCAGCCGATGAGCCACCACAACCACCGTACGTCCCTGGAAAAATGCATCCAGGTTGTTCATGATCACCTTTTCATTGTTGGCATCCAGGGCATTGGTGGCTTCGTCAAAAAACAGATACGCGGGATCTTTATAAACGGCACGGGCAATAAGGATCCGCTGCTGCTGACCCTGGCTCAGACCGACCCCTTCCTTGCCAATGCGGGTATTATAGCCCAGGGGAAGGGCTTCAATATCTTGCTGAATATTTGCTGTTTTTACGGCATGCAACAAACGCTCCCGATCAACCGATTCATCGGAAACGGCGATGTTATTGGCAATGGTATCGGAAAAAATAAATCCATCCTGCATCACAACCCCACATTTGCTTCGCCATACCCGGTTGCTGAAGTTGCCCAGGCGGATGTCGCCGATCTTGATCGTGCCATCGACCGGCCCGTAAAAGCCCAGCAACAATTTGATCAGGGTCGTTTTGCCGGAACCTGAAACCCCCACAACGGCTGTCACCTTGTTTTCGGGGATCTGAAGATGAACATCCTCCAAAACATACGGAGAATGGGGGCCTTCATATTGAAAATAAACATGATTCAGGTTTAGATCGGCGTTTTCAGGCAGGGTGGTTATTTTCGGGGTGGCCACATCTTCTTCATCCTCCTTGTTATGGATCTCTCCCAGGCGTTCCAGGCTGATCTTGGCATCCTGGGCGGTATGGAAAAAGCGAATCATCTGCTGCAGCGGGGCGTTCAACTGACCAATGATAAACTGTACGGCAAGCATCATCCCCAGGGTCATTGACCCCTCTATAACTGCCTGGGCGGCCAGAAAGGTGATGGCCACATTTTTGACCTCATTGATGAACACCCCCCCGGCTTGCTGATATTGCTGCAGCGACAGCCCCTTGACTTCCACCCGGAAAAGGCGCGTTTGAATATTCTCCCATTCCCATCGCTTTTGCTTCTCACAATTGTTCAGCTTGATTTCCTGCATCCCCGTAATCAGCTGAATCAGATTGCTCTGGTTATCGGAAAGCTGGGCAAAACGCCGGTGATCCAACTCCCGCCGCCGCTTCATGAACACAATGACCCAAACCACATACAAGAGACTGCCCGCCATAAAAATGCCAAAAATCGACCAGCTGTATATGGCCAAAACAATGGCAAAAACCACCAAACTGAAAAAGGAAAAAAGCACGTTCAGGGTATTGGTGGTCATAAAATTCTCAATACGCCGGTGATCCTGGATGCGTTGAATCAAATCGCCGGTCATCTTGGTATTGAAGAAAGCCACCGGCAATTTCATCAGCTTGATTAAAAAATCCGATATCAATGAAATGTTGATCCGGGTGCTTAGATGCAGCAGTATCCAGCTGCGGATGAAATTAACGGTGGTACGTCCCACGATCAGCACCAATTGAGCAATGATGATCAGGGTCACAAAATTCAGATCCTGGTTGTTGATCCCTTTGTCAACGATCGACTGGGTGAGGAAAGGGAAGATCAGCTGAAGCATGCTGCCGATCATAAGCCCCAGGAACAGCTGGGTCAAATACCTGCGGTAAGGCTTCAGATACTGAAGTAAAAAGCCAAATCCCGACTTATCCAGGTGTTCATCCGCCTGCTTGTAGAAATCCGGGGTCGGTTCCAGCAACAGGCACAATCCCTTGTCGGTATCGTCCTGGCGGGTGGTGGCCCATCCCTGCATAAACTCTTCGCGGGGGAAACGGATCCGGCCCCTGGCCGGGTCAGAGACATAAACCGTGTCTTTGGTGATCTTATAGACCACCACAAAATGTTCCTGTTTCCAATGGGCAATACAGGGCAAGGGGGCCTCCGATACCAGCTGATCCCAACCGATGCGAACCCCCATGGTCCGAAAGCCAATCGATTCGGCCGCATCACTGATGCCCATCATCGATACCCCTTCGCGCGTTATATAACTGCGATCGCGCAGGGTTTGCAAGCTATAGTGCTTTCCATAATGTCGGGCAATCATCCGCAGGCAGGCCGGCCCGCAATCCATGGCATCATGTTGCTGATAATGAGGAAATTTGGGCATGAATAAGGGTAGATGTTGATTCTCCCAGGTAAATATAAAGATTTTATGGGCACTGCCGAATCATCGCCCCTTATTTTTTAAGGCTGTGCTAGTAGACAGTATTGTTGAGGGGCTCTACCCTGACCTGACTTTAACGCTGCTCCAATCCCAAAAGGCTCAAATCCAGAATGCGCTCAGGCCGCACCGGTTTGCCGTTATCAAGGGCAACCCCGTATACCTTTGCCCGCGCCACCAGTTCGTCATCGGGCAGACGCCGGATCACCTGGTTGAACACCAACTTTAAATGGCCTTCCCGCGCCGTATCGACCGTTACCCTAAAGCGGTCATGGCTCTTCAAAGATTGCTTGTAATCAATTTCTACCCGGGTGACGATCAAATCTTTCCCCTGCTCGTGAAGCCCGGCAAAATTAATGTTCCGCGAATACAGATATTCATGGCGGGCATGTTCAAAATAATTCTGATAAACAGAGTTGTTGACAATACCCTGCAAGTCCAGCTCATAATCGCGGACCGACAGCTCCAGTTCATATAAATGGTCGGAATGGTGCATCCTGTTGGGTTTAAGTAATAAACAGACTTTGAATTCTTTGCGTTTGGGCGTCATACCGGGGGATCATGTTGTAGAGATCCAGCCGCAAGCCAAATTCCATGTCGTCTTCCCGTCCTATTCGCCTAAGGCGATCGGCCCCTTTTGAATCCAGTATTTTCCGGCGCATTTGCTCCATATCGGTCTCCTGCCCCAACAACTGCTGCTTCAGGTAAAGGGCACATTGTTCATCTTCCTCGGCTTTATCGGACGAGGCAAAACCCATCGGCGCCAGGGTCACTACATCCGGGTTCTGCTTGCCGATATAAGCCACCAGGGCCTGTGCATTGGCAAAACTGCCAACAACAATTTCCTGGGCCAGCCGGGCACTGACAATCCCCTGGGTTCCAGCCGAAGTGGTCAGTATGGCCTTTTTATGTCTCATATCAAGTTGGGATATCTCCACCGGACTGTTGCCCAGGTCAAATCCCTCCGGGGTCTGACTTTTCCTTTCTCCCACCAACAGATGGTCGGGATTGGCTTCCTTCAAACGGTAGGCTTCATCAAGGGGGCCCACCGGTATGATATAATCCGCCCCCCGGTCCAGACACGTCAGTATGGTGTTGCTGGAACGAAACACGTCAATGATCACCGTTAATCCACGGGCTTCGCGAGCCCCTTCTAAACAACTATTGATACGTACCTCCATAAAATACTCCTTTATGAATTGTTCCGCTCCCAAACAGAGCGAAAAATGGGTTGAAAAGCTGAAATGAAGACTCAAATCTACGACAGTTTTTCAACATTATGAATATTCACCGGACAAATCTTGTTTTTTAAAATTCCAGCCATTGGAAAAGTTTTTTTTCATAACTTGAATTTTATTCGCCCTGACGAAAATAAATCCCACATACAGGAGCCTTCACAACCGGGCCATCTATAAAGCATTTGGGTTGTAAGTCGGGATTGCGCCAACAACAGACAAGATCAAGATCATGCTGATTTACAATAACCAGAAAGCCTTTGCCCTAAAAAACAAGTTTTTATCCTAATGAAGCCCGGCAAGCACTGATCTGCACAGCAAGTAAAGGTATAAAGCATGTAGGTTTCATAGCGGGTAAGCCAATAAAATCAAAAAAAATATCCCATGCATTTCCTGCCGGGAAATCCTTTGGTGAGGCTGGTGGTGCCACTGATGGGCGGCATATTGCTGCAGCATCACTGCCGTTTGGAATGGAGTGTTATTTTCCTTTCAGCGGCTGGGTTTTTGGTCATTGTGATGGGCTTTTCGCTTTTGGCTTCCCGCTGGAAGTTTTTTTCAGGTTGGCTGCCGGGATTTTCCATTCTGATCCTCCTGCTGGTTATTGGAGCAACCCTTACCAGGATTAACCAGGCACAGCGGCCGGTATTCAGCAGCGAGCAACAGTTTTTTTTAGGGGAAATAACGGAACTTCCCGGGAAGAAGGCCCGCTCAGTCCATACGACCTTAAGGGTCAGGCGGCTTCGCACTGACACAGGGTGGATTCCGGCAAAGGCCAAACTCTCGGCCTACTTTGCATCCACCCGAGAAGCCAGGGAGCTGTTACCGGGCGATCACATCATGGCAAGAGCTTACATCCGGCCGATTCAAAATTATGGCAATCCGGGGGAATTTAACTATAAGACCTATATGGCCACCCACCGGATCTACCACCAGGTGTACCTGGGCAGGGATGCCTGGCAAAAGACCGCGCAGAGGGGTAAAAAATCTCTGAAAGCCCGTTCCAACCGTTTGCGTTATCATTTGGCAGAAATCCTGGCAGGCGGCATCGGGGGAAAACGGCCCAGGGCCATTGCCTCGGCACTTTTGTTGGGCCACAGAGACCTACTGACGCCACAAATGAAGGAACAATTCTCTGCCTCAGGAACGATGCATATTTTAGCCATCTCTGGACTGCATGTGGGCATCATTTACCTGATTTTCAGCACCGGCCTTTCATTCATGGATCGCTACCGCCACGGGCGCCCTATAAAAACACTGATCGTGCTGAGTGTCCTGCTTGCTTATGCTTACCTGACCGGGCTTTCCCCTTCGGTCGCCAGAGCCACCCTGATGTTTGCCATCCTAGCCCTGGGGCGCCTGATGAAACGCCACACATCAGTCTACAACAACCTGGCCTGCTCAGCCTTTATCCTACTGGTGATCAACCCCATGCTCCTGTTTTCCATCAGTTTTCAGCTTTCCTATGCCGCGGTGACCGCCATCATCTTTTATCAACCCCGTATATACCGGCTTTTCTCCCTGCCACCCCTTCCCGGTAAAATCTGGCAATGGCTGTCCCTCGCCCTGGCCGCGCAAATCGGGGCAGCTCCACTGGTCATCCACTATTTTCACACCTTCCCCAACTATTTCTGGTTATCCAACCTGGTGGCCCTTCCCCTGGCCTCACTCATCCTGATCCTGGGTATGGTTTATTTGATAACCACCCCAATTCTGCCCTTCCTCAGCGAATTCATTCAACCCCCACTCAACATAGTCCTGCTGGGGCTCAGCAAAATTCCCGGCATCATCGCCCAACTCCCCCTTTCCGAAACCTCCGGGCTGTGGCTCTCCCCCCTTCAATTGCTGCTGCTTTATTCACTGATCCTCTCATTATCCGGCTTTATCCTTGTAAAAAAAATCCGCCTGCTGAAACTTGCCCTGATCCTGTCCATCAGCCTGGCCACCTTTAACATTTACACCAAATGGCATAAACCACAGCAACTGGTTATTTACAATACCGGAAAAATTTCAGCCATCAATCATCTGAACGGCCGCCATAATATCCTTTATTTGAACGGAAACAAACAAACCCTGAAGAAAATTCACCGTTATATGGAAAATCACTGGCTAAGCCACCAGGCCGGTGAGCCCGTCATCAAACAGCTGCCTGGACCTCCTCCCAATGCGCCGACCCTGCCGGTAAACCAGGCACATTTCATCCGGGCCGGCCACATCAGGCTGGCCTACTTCCACGGAAAAACAAATTTTTCGCGACTCCGCCCGGCTGAAAAACTGAAGCTCGACTACATTGTACTGGCCGGCAATGCCAATATTTCGGGAGAAACCCTGCGCCGTTGTTTCACTTTCAAAAAAATCATTCTCGACAGCTCATGCAGCTATTACTACAGACAACGGTGGATCAAAGCCTTTGGTCAAAAAGACATCCCCGTGTATTCTATTCCGGAGCAAGGGGCCTTTTATAAAACATGGGGGTAAAAAATTGATGAAAAAATTGGTTTATTATAAAACAAGATTTTTCTTTGCGTCGTTACAGCTCGGCCTGATATGTTAAAATACGCCAACTATGAAGATTATTATTGCCGGTGCCGGTGAGGTAGGAACGCATCTGGCCAAGATGCTCAGCAGCGAATTGCATGACATCATCATCATCGACAACAATGAAGAGAGCGTCAGAGGGATAGATGCCAATCTGGACATTCTGACGATCACGGGTTCAGCCACTTCATTTGAAGTGTTGAAGGAGGCCAACATCAAACGTTCCGACCTGTTGATTGCCGTGACGCATTCGGAGGAGACCAACATCGCGTGTGCCATTCTGGCCAAGAAGCTGGGTTCGAGGCAGACCATTGCCCGGGTTGACAATCCCGAATACATCCGGCCGGTCAACAAGAACCATTTCACCGATCTGGGCATTGACTACCTGATTTATCCTGAGCGGATTGCGGCCAAAGAGATCACCGGGATGGTTGGACAAACGGGAACATCTGAAATCGTTGACTTCACCGGGGGCAAACTTTCCCTGTACGTGATCAAGCTGGAAGAGCATGCTCCGGTCATCGGCAAGAGCCTGAATGAAGTGACCGACAACATTGCTGAATTTGATTTTCGGGCGGTGGCCATCACCCGGAACGGCCAAACCATTATACCCCGGGGGCTGGACCGGTTCCAGGTGAACGACCTGGTATATGTGGTCACCAACAAGGCCGGCATCAATAATGTTTTGAGATACTCAGGCAAAAAGAAAACAGAGGTCAAGAACATCATGATTCTCGGAGGAAGCCGCATTGGCAAGAGAGCGGCTCAATCCCTGGAAAACAGGATGAACGTCAAACTCATCGAGAAAGACAAGGCGGAGAGCACGCGCCTGGCCGATGAGTTAAACAACACGCTGGTAATCAACGGAGACGGTCGTGATGTAGAGTTGCTCAAACAGGAAGGCCTGGCCAAGATGGATACCTTCATTGCGGTAACGGGCAGTTCAGAGATCAACTTGTTGTCGTGCCTACTGGCCAAAAAAATGGGGGTTAAAAAGACCATTGCCGAAATTGAAAACATTGATTACATCAACATCGGCGAGAGCATGGGCATCGATACGATCATCAATAAGAAACTGGTCACGGCCAGCCGGATTTTCAAATTTACCCTGAGCGCCGAGGTTTCGACCATGAAATGCCTCACCGGCTCGGATGCGGAAGTCCTTGAGTTCAAGGTTCGGGCCAAATCCAAAATCACGCGCAGCCGGCTCAAGGATCTGAACTTCCCGAAGGATGCCATTGTCGGGGGGATCATCCGGGGCAACAACAGCTTTATTGCCAAGGGGGATACCCGGATCCAGGCCGATGACCGGGTGGTGGTTTTTGCCATGCCCGCGGCCGTAAAAAAAGTGGAAACCTTCTTCAGCTGAGGGATATGATCAACCTCCGCGTGATTTTCAATATTTTGGGCCTGCTGCTACTGATCGAAGGCATCTCCATGCTTTTGCCCGTGGGGGTATCGCTCTATTACGGGGAAGGAGATGCCCTGGCCCTGGCGGCTCCAGCTGCCCTGGCCATTGCCCTGGGGGCTTTGGCCTGGCTGTTGACCCAGCGGGGCGATAAAACCATTACCAAACGCGAGGGCTACATCATTGTAAGTCTGGTCTGGGTCGTTTTTTCCCTTTTCGGGGCCCTGCCCTTTATCCTCAGCGGAGCCATCCCTTCGTTTACCAACGCCTTCTTTGAGACCATATCCGGTTTTACCACCACCGGGGCCTCGATCCTGGACAATGTGGAAACCCTCCCCCATGGCTTGCTCTTTTGGCGAAGCATGACCCAGTGGCTGGGAGGCATGGGCATTATTGTCCTTTCCCTGGCCATCCTGCCTATCTTTGGTATTGGCGGCATGCAGCTCTTTGTCGCCGAAGTACCCGGGCCCACCCCCGACAAGTTTCATCCACGGGTCAAGGAAACCGCCAAACGCCTTTGGGTGATCTACCTGATTTTTACCCTCAGCGAAATCCTGCTGCTGAGCCTGGGGGATATGAAAATTTTTGATGCCGTCTGCCATTCCTTCACCACCATGGCCACCGGCGGCTATTCAACCAAGCAGGCCAGCATCGCCTACTTCTCGCCTTATTCGCAGTATGTGATCACCCTGTTCATGTTCCTGGCCGGTACCAACTTCGCCCTGTCCTATTACGGGCTGCATTTTCAGTTCGACAAGGTCTTTAAGAATGAAGAATTCCGCTTTTACGGGGGATTCCTGTTGGGGTTCACCCTCCTGATCACCGCGATGCTCTGGTTTGGACAGTACACCGACTTTGAAAAATCGTTCCGCCACGGCCTCTTTCAGGTGATCTCGATTACCACCACCACCGGCTATGTCACCACCGATTACCTGCAATGGGCCCCATTTTTGGTGGTGATCATCTTCATGCTGATGTTCCTTGGCGGCTCGGGCGGTTCGACCGGCGGGAGCATCAAGATTGTACGGGTAGCCCTGTTGATCAAAAACAGCGCCCTTGAATTGAAACGCTTGCTCCATCCCAATGCCATCCTGCCGGTGAGGTTGAACAAGAAAAGCATCAATCCCCAGATCATCACCAATGTGCTGGCTTTCGTAGTGCTTTACATGATGCTGCTGGCCTCCAGCACCATCGTGATGGCCGCCATGGGCTACGACCTGAACTCTGCCATCGGCTCGGTAGCAGCAACCCTGGGCAACATCGGCCCCGGTATCGGTGCCGTCGGGCCGGCCGAAAATTATGCCCACATCCCGGGGTTCGGCAAATGGTTCCTCTCCTTTCTCATGCTCGTTGGCCGTCTGGAATTGTTCACCGTGCTCATATTGTTCTCCCCGGCTTTCTGGAAAACATAACACAAAAAAGCCGGCCCGTTAACCACTGGCCGGCTTTTGAGCATAAAGTGAACAGGGCCCTTATGAAATCAACTCGCCCATACCTTCGCGCACGATAACAGGTTCCTGATTGGTGCAGTCCACAACCGTCGAGGCATCTGTGTTGCCAACACCCCCGTCTACAATGACATCGACCTGCTGGTCATACTTTTCAAAAATCTGCTGGGGATCAACCATATAGTCCATAATCTCGTCGTCGCTGTTGTGCAGGGAGGTGGTCATAAGCGGATAACCCAGCTCTTCAACGATGGCCAGGGGAATGTTGTTGTCAGGGATGCGAATGCCTACCACTTTCTTCTTTCCCCCATAAATATGAGGTATTTTATTGCTCGCCGGTAACAGGAAAGTGAACGGGCCGGGCAGATTGTGCTTCAACAATTTGAAGGTAGATTTATCAACAGGCTTGGTGAATTCCGAAACCTGGCTCAGGTTTTTACAGATCAGCGAAAAGCTGGTGCGTTTTTTCTTGTCCTGCCGGATTTGACTGATCCGTTCCTCTGCTTTGGTATTGTTGATGCTCCATCCCAAAGCATAGACCGTGTCGGTGGGATAAATAATGAGGCCATCGTCGCGGAGTACATCGGCTACCCGTCGAATCTGTCTCTGACTGGGCGTTTCTGGATGAATTTTTAATAACATAGGCGGTATGTTTTAAGTTGACTGGTTTTCCTTTTTCATCTGTGGTAAAAGCTTCCCCCGATTATATATAAGACAGGGAAGCCTGTAAAAATGTTTGAAAAAAAAAGCGGAAACCCGAAAGTTTCCGCCTTCATTGAATCTTTCATGGGCCTTATTTGGAAGCGCCAACTTGCTGTTGGGCTTTGCGGTGGTCGGCGAGGAATTTTTCCAGGCCACTGTCGGTCAGTGGATGTTTGAGCAGCCCCAGTATGGGTTGTAGCGGACAGGTGGCCACATCGGCGCCTACTTCCATAACCTGGATGATATGCTGGGTATGACGGATCGAGGCGGCAAGCACCTGCGTATTAAACCCGTAATAATTGTACATGTCTACAATTTGCTGCACCAGCTTAACCCCGTCGGAAGAGATATCATCCAACCTGCCAATGAAGGGAGAGACATAAGTTGCCCCGGCCTTTGCGGCAAGCAGGGCCTGTCCGGGACTGAAAACCAGGGTGCAATTGGTGCGAATGCCTTTCTCGGTCAAATGCTTGATGGCCCTGATCCCCTCCTTGATCATCGGGATTTTTACCACAATTTGCGGATGTAAAGCGGCCAAATGCTCGGCTTCTTCCATCATCCCCTCAAAATCCGTGGCAATGACCTCTGCACTCACGTCCCCGTCAACAATATCGCAGATGGCTTTGTAATGCGCCTCCACATTCTCCTTGCCCGTTATGCCTTCTTTGGCCATCAACGACGGGTTGGTGGTAACCCCATCCAGTACACCCAGGTCCTGTGCTTCCTTGATCTGATCCAGATTTGCGGTATCTATAAAAAACTTCATACTAATGCTTTTTTCTTATTTATACTCACTTGCCCGCAAAAATAATGTAAAAAATAACAACATAAAATATCCGCATGCATTTCAGCCCTCAAATCATATAGAGAGGATGAACCCTCCACAATCCTTTCACCATTAAAATCACAAATGAAGAATCTCTGCTCAGCTTAAATGGCATCCGGCCAACATGCCACCTTCAATCTTCTTAAAAGGTCTATTTAGCCTGGTCAGGCTAAGTTCCTTTAACCAATCAACATTCCAGTGACATCCGCGGACAGGGACCTAATCAACAAGAAGATGCATAATTATGATTTATATTAGTTTTCAACAAAAGCAACACATTATGGTTTATTTTTGAACCACAAACCAAAAAACCGATGCCATGACTTTTCATTCAATAGCCCGCCTGGGGCTGGCCCTTTTCATCGGGATAGCCGTAGGCTCATGTTCCCAGCAAACAAATAAAAAGCAGGATTCCAGCGAAAAAAACGGGAAAAAAGACCAGGCTGCCGAAATCAAAGCTTCCACCCGGATAAAAAAAGGAGAGAAAGTGCCGGAGTTCAGTTTCACCACCCTTTCGGGACAACAATACTCCATTGATGATCTGAAAGGCAAGGTGGTACTGATCAACCTTTTTGCCACATGGTGCCCCACCTGTCAAAAGGAAATGCCGGCCCTTGAGAATAAGATCTGGAAGCAATACCGGGAGAGGGAAGATTTTTTCATGATCAGCATCGGCCGCGAGCAAAACCGGCAAAAGCTGAAGGATTTCAAGGACAAAAAAGGCTATACTTTTCATTTTGCCGCTGACACAGCCCGGCAGATTTACGGCAAGTTTGCCGGCAAGTACATTCCCCGCAACATCATTGTAGACCGCCAGGGCACCATCGTCTACCAGGCCACCGGCTTCGATGAGGCCAAGTTACAGGAAATGCTCCAGCAACTCGGGCAAACCCTTTAATAAGAGACCCCGCTTTAAGAGACCCCGCTTAGCGGGGGGGGTTATTTTGACCCCGCTTAGCGGGGGTAAGGACCCCGCTGTAAGGACCCCGCTAAGCGGGGTTGGATTTTGAGGACCCCGCTAAGCGGGGTGAGCTTAGGCGATATGACCCCGCTAAGCGGGGTCCTTAAAGCGGGGTCTTCCTAGCGGGGTTGGTCCATAAAAATGATCAAAATCATTGGGCAGATTGCAAAGGATTTGCTATTTTTGTTAATGAATTAACAGCTACGACTGAGAAACGGACCGGGTCGGTTTCAAGGTCAAAGTCATCCAATCTAATCCGGAGGAATGATCTGATGGAAAAGAGAATCGGCACCACCGTCATACGGGTTTTAGACCGCCAGAGTGCGGGCAAGCTCAATGCCATCCTTTCGCGACACGCCAACATCATCATCGCACGTCAGGGACTGCCGCGTGAAGACGGGACCAGTGTCATTTCGCTGGTTCTGGAGGGCACCACTGATGAGATTGGATCTTTGACCGGTCAAATCGGCCGCATCCAAGGGATCCAAACCAAATCAGTGTTGCTTAAAAACGAGGCATGATGAAAAAAACATTGTGGTGGGTGTCGCTGACCCTGCTTTTTTTAGGCTTTTCCACCCTTTATGGGCAGCAACGACAGGCTGTATTGGAGGGTAAGGTAATCACCCGGGATAACGCAGAGCCCCTGAGCGGGGTTAACCTGATGCTATACAATGCCGGCGACCAATCAAGCCCCATAGGCACGACCATCACCAATATGGATGGGCAGTATCGTTTCAAGGGGCTTTCGCGCGGTGAATATGTACTGGTTGCCAGCCACGTTGGCCATCAGCGGGTGCGTCGAACCCTCACTGTGGATCAGGCCGGGAAGCAGGTGGACATCACCATGCAATCGCAAAACATTGACCTGGGTGAAGTCATTGTCACGAGCCTGCACCAGCAACAGCGGGTCAAGGAGGTCTCCATGCCGATGGAAGTGATGGATGAGGCAGATATCAGTCGCCTGGCGGCCTTTTCACCTTCACAAGCCCTGGCGGCAGAACCGGGCATCACCCTGCAGAACGACGGGGTATGGGCCACCAGCGTCAATATCCGGGGCATGAGCGAACAACGGATTGTCACCCTGGTCGACGGCAACCGCATTGAGACAGCCACCGACCTGGCCGCCGGCCTGTCGATGGTGGACATGAGCGATCTCCAACGGGTAGAGGTGATCAAGGGAGCGGCTTCCTCTATCTACGGAACAGGTGCCATGGGTGGTGTGGTCAACTTCATCACCAAAAGCGGAACCTTTGCTGGCGAAGCCTATACCCGCGGTACCCTCTCCTCGTCATTCCATAGCGTCAACGACATGCTCTTTCGAAAACTCTCGATCAGCACCGGTGCCGATTATGGCTACATCCGCATCAATGGGATGCAGCGAAATGCCTCGGACATAAACACCCCAAGAGGCACCCTTGAAAACAGCCAGTTCACCGACCACAGCCTGAGCCTGGATGCAGGGATTAAACCCCTTGAAAACCATACCCTCGAAATACAACTCCATCGATTCCTGGCCCGCGATGTAGGTATACCCGGTGGTGCCCCCTTCCCCGGCCCGGCCAAAGCCACCTACCCCAAAGAACGACGAAACCTCTACAGCGCCACCTACCAGATAACAGATATAACCCCGGCCCTGTCTGAACTCTCCTTCAAATATTACCACCAGTACATCCTGCGCGACGTTAAATTGCTGCCCAATGCCCCAGCTCAACAGGCAGGAAACTTCAGGATCACCCCGCAAAAAATCACCCCTCAGGGCCAACACTATACCGACGGCTTGAAACTCAAAAGCGACTGGCAGCTTTTTAACGGCCACCAAGTCACAGCCGGAATAGACCTTTGGCAGAGACGCCTGAGAACACAACGCCAGAAATACATACAAAGAGAAACCCTCAATGACCAGGGACAACCCGTTGACACCACCCAAATCATACGGGGAGAAAAGCCAATCCCGGATTCCCGCTTTCAAAGTGCCGGGATATTCGTTCAGGACCGGTTTGCCTTACTGAATGATCAATTGAAAATCACCGTGGGCGGCCGTTACGACCTGCTGGGAATACACAACAACCGGGCCCTGGACCCACATTACCTGATTGTGGATGGTCAAAAAAATCCCAATCCGCCAAACCAACGCATCACCTTTGAGCAGCGGGATGTGTCCAACAAATCATGGAGTGCCGATCTGGGTTTCGTATACCAGTTAACCCGGGTGCTGGATGTGACCCTGTCTATGGGCCATTCCTTCCGTTCACCCTCGCTGGAGGAAAGATACAAATACATCGATCTGGGCAACAAAGTCAGAATCGGTGATCCCGACCTCAAACCGGAAAAAGGCTACAACCTGGACGCCGGCTTCCGGGTATGGCATCCCGATATCAACCTGCGGGTCAATGGCTTTGTTAATCGGTTCCGGGACCTGATCGTGGAACAACCCGGTGAGTACATCTACACTTACAGCACCGGTCCGCTGGCCGGTACCCGCGATACCCTGCCAGCCCTGATCAATTCCAATGTCAGCCAGGCCCTTTACTACGGGGTGGATCTGAAATTTGACATCAGCCTCCTGCCCAGCCTGGTATGGCACGGTTCAATGTCGCTGGTGCGGGGACGCGATACCAAAAATAAAGAGCATCTGCCGCTGATCCCGCCACTGAACGGCACAATCGGTTTCAAATACACCCTGCCGGGCTCGATCACCATGGATCTGTATTCCGAATGGGCCGCCGACCAGGATAAGGTTGCCCCGGGCGAATCACCCACTCCCGGATATGCCATCGTGAATTTCAGGGCCCATTCCAAACCCATCAACCTGAACTTTGCCCGTTTGAGCCTCTCCGGCGGGGTGAACAATATCTTCAACAAAGCCTATCAAAATCATTTGTCCACCAACCGGGGAATCATTCAAACCGAACCCGGCAGAAACCTCTATATTAAAATGCAACTGCATTTCTAAAAAAATCGATTATTAAACCAAAAGCATTCACTATGAAATTTAATCCCGGACAATACAAGATCAAGGATGAACGCATGCAACCGTTCATCGATGCGGACGAAATATGGAATTTCATCGAAGAAACAAAGAACCCTGACAAACAGCAAGTTCGGGAAGTCATCTCCAAATCCCTGAACAAGGAGCGGCTTTCCCTGAGAGATACCGCCATTCTGGTCAACGCCGATGACCCGGAACTGATTGAGGAGATCAAACAAGGGGCCCGCGATTTGAAAAACAAGATCTACGGCAACCGCATCGTACTGTTTGCCCCCCTTTACATTGGCAATCGCTGCACCAATGACTGCAAATACTGTGGTTTTCGAACTTCCAACAAGTATGCTGTCCGGCGCACCCTTTCCGATGAAGAAATTGTCCATGAAGTGGAAGCCTTGGAGGACAACGGCCAGAAGCGTTTAATCCTCGTTTATGGGGAGCACCCGCACTATGATGCCGATTTTATAGCCCATACGGTAAAAAAAGTGTATGAGGTCAAAAAAGGCAACGGCGAGATTCGCCGGGTCAATATCAATGCAGCCCCTTTGGACATCGAGGGTTTCAAGACCGTTTGGGAAGCCGGCATCGGCACCTACCAGATTTTCCAGGAGACTTACCATCCCAAAGCTTACAGCTGGTATCACCTGGGCGGCAAAAAGATGGATTATAACTGGCGGCTGACCTCCCTTGACCGGGCCCAGGAGGCAGGTGTGGATGATGTGGGCATTGGGGCTTTATTCGGCCTCTACGACTGGCGGTTTGAAGTATTGGGCCTGGTGCGCCATACCAATCATTTTGAGGCCTGCTACAATGTGGGGCCCCATACCATCTCTTTTCCCCGAATCAAGGATGCCGCTGAACTCGACATCGATCCCAAATGGGAGGTGAACGATGAAGATTTTGCCCGGCTGGTGGCTATCCTGCGCCTGGCCGTACCTTATACCGGCCTGATCCTGACAGCCCGCGAAAAGCCCGAGCTGCGAAAAGAAGTGATGGATTTTGGTGTCAGCCAAATAGACGGGGGCACCAAGATTGAACTGGGCTCCTATACCGACACCAAAAACGAAGAACAAAACCTGAACCGCGAACAATTCGAAATAGGCGATTCCCGCTCTCTGAATGATGTGATCGATGAACTGCTCGAAGATGGGTTCCTCCCCTCCTTCTGCACAGCTTGCTACCGGCTGGGACGTACCGGCGAACATTTCATGGAGTTCTCCGTACCCGGATTCATCAAGCGTTATTGTACCCCCAACGCCATCCTGACCCTGGCCGAATACCTGACCGATTACGCTAAACCCCAAACGGCCGACAAAGGCTGGAAAGTCATCGAACGGGAAATTCAGAACCTGGACGGGTTCAAAAAAGTCGGGGAACTGCGCAACCGCATCGAACGCATCAAGCAGGGAGAAAGGGATCTCTATTTCTAATGCGTTTTCATAAAGCTTCCTTGCCTGCAACCGGTGCCCATCGGGTTAATGATAAATATTTTGTATCTTAGGGGATACAAACCCCAAAAACAAATCCTATGGAAGAAAAACGCATTCTGGGCATCTTAATCACTGACCGGAAAAAGGAAGCCGGCAACGTTCAGAAAGTCCTGACCCAGTTCGGCAGCTGCATCAAAACACGCCTTGGTCTGCACGAAACGGGCAACGAGGAGCTCAGCCGGGAAGGCCTTATTTTGCTGGAACTGGCCGGCGATCAAAAAGATAAAGACCAGTTGCAGCAGGAACTGGAAAAAATTGAGGGAACACAGACCAAAGAAATGGTTTTCTCCATGTAAACCTTCCTGTCCTTAGTAACAGGTCTTAGCTGCAGACCTGTTACTAAGGCTTTTGCTATGATCCCTTATTCAATCAAACGACCGAAAAACAGGGCGTTCATAAACAGCTTGTTGGTACCATACCAAAAAGCTCTGAAATTCGGATTGGCTGTAAAAGAAATGATGTTGCCCCCGCCCAGTTCGGTAATATGACAATAAGGGGAATTCCCCAGGAGCTTTTGATTTTCCTCCGACAAATAGCCGCTCATCAGGGGATTCTGCTGTATCATCACCGGGGTATCATAAGGCTGAGGGGTATTTTGATAAATGGCCTCGTTGTCCTTGAACACAGGCATCTTTTGCTCCCCCATTCCATAACCCACCGGGTGTGTCGGATCGACCGAAGCCCGGAGGATCACTCCGTTGATGGCCTGGGCCTGTAGGGCATTGCGCCTTTTGTTGTAAGGCAGGGTGCGGGTGGAATCGAGCCGGGAAATCTCCTTTTGTTCAAGATCACTCATGCCTTGATCCATAAGCCACTGGTTGGCCCGTTCCAGGGCCACCATCAAATTGCCTTCTTCCACCCAGCTTGTCAACTTCTTTTGGGTCGTCTTCCCCCACTCATAATTGCCATCGGGCAGGATGAGGGTATTGAAATCAAACAGGTTGATTTGTTTCAGGGCTTCAGGGCGCACCATCACCACGGGAATCTGAAAACGGTGATCCAGCAGATGCCAGATCTCGCCGGATGAATAGCTGCTGGTACCTTCACCGGTGACCATTAAGATATGGGGTTGTTCGAGGCCGGCCATGCTCCAGCTGCCCAAATCCAGCCCCCGTGGGGTTAATGCGGTTTCCAGGCTGTAAATATCAATGCCCGATTGGTCGGCGACATCACGGACGATTTGGAAAACTTTTGCCGGTTGAGATTTTTGTTGGCGTGAAGAGATAAAAACACTGCCTGGCGGAAAAGCGACCTGGCCCTGTGGCGTTTTGGCCGTGAGCGATTTCTCTGCCGTCTTCAGGATCAGCCCTTTTTCCTGCAACTGATGCATGGCAGAATAAAGGTTATAGGGGTTGCTGCGCACCATGTAACCTACGGGGCTTTTTCCGCCCACCAGCTTACCTTCAGCGGAAGCGGTCTTATTGACCATTTTCCCCTTTAATTGATTGGCCACCTTTTGCTGATCAACGGCCTTATAGGTCAAATTAAAGGCCAGGGGCATGGTCCAGGCGGAAACATCGTAAAAGATGCTGTCCTCAAAACGGGTCCGCTTCTCAAACAAGCTCTTGATAAAACGATACTGAGGCTGATCGAGTGAAACCATGTAACTGGATTGCCGGGGAAAATCCTGATTATCCACGGTATGATCGCTGGCTAAATGGTGTACCTGAATCTGGTGGAGATCCAGCAGCTCCAGGAAATGGCGAAGGCGGGTGGGGTCGTGCCTGGCCCGAAAAAGATAAGCTTTCACCGGGTCTTGTTGGTATTTTGCTGAAGCCTCTTCAAAAAATTCCCGCTGATAAGTATTCAGGTCGGCCCGATGCGCCATTGCGCCTTCCATGGTGGAAAGGGAAACGGTAAAATGGTTGCGGATGGATTCAGCAAAGGTTTGCCTGCCCTGGTCATTTTCAAGGACCTGCCCCATCACCCTCGATTGTTCAAACAAAATACCGATGCTGCCCTGGCCGTCGGGATAGGTCGATCCCTTGCCATAGTAAAAATCGTCAAATCCTTCTTCACTGAAATACAGGGATCCTATCTCATCCAGGGCCCGGGCATGATGGTGGGATAATTTTTTGGTCAGGGTGAAATTGCGCTCCGGGGTTCGGGGATTGACCCGCTGGGGTTCGCCCGGTTGGAAAAAGAAGGTTGAATTGGAGCCCATCTCGTGGTGGTCGGTAACCACATGGGGTTTCCACGCATGGAAAAGTTTCAGCCGGGCTTTGGATTCAGGGTGCTGAGCCGGCATCCAATCGCGGTTCAAATCGAACCAATAGTGATTGGTGCGGCCTCCAGGCCAGGCTTCACGGAACTGTCGGTCACGCCTATCACCCGTCTGAACCCGGTGCATATGCATATTGCTCCACTGGGCGGCCCGGTTAAAGCCATCGGGATTCAATACGGGGTCAACCAAAATCACTAGGCTGTCAAGCAAATGCTGAACCTCGGCAGAATGCGAGGCGGCCAGATAATAGGCCGTCAGCATGGCGGCATGAGCCGGGCTCGCTTCATTGCCATGTACACTATACCCCAGCCATACAATCAATGGCATATCCTGTTTCACATAAGCATTGCTGCGGCCATGGATATAATCCTGGTGCGCCTGGCGGATTTGCCTGAGGCGTTGATGGTTTTCGCGGGAAGTGATCGTAAGCATCTGCAAGGGCCGGTTTTCATGGGTGCGCCCGTATTCCTGGATGTCCACCCGCGGTGAACGTTCAGCCAAACCAGCCATATAACGCGATAGCTGATCATGCGAAAAATGCCACCAGCCAAAACGATGGCCACTGAAATGGCCCGGATAAGGCATATCCTGCCTGACAGCAGCGGTATCTCCGCCTAAATAAAAGGACAGACCCTTTTGGGCAAAACCCATCGTAGTGGTAAAAATCAACAGCAGGGCAAGAAAATAGACACGGAAAAAGTTCATTCGTATAAAGTTTAATTAACAGTTTGTATTTCAGTATAATAATAGTATATCATCGTTGATCTCGGTAACCTCTGCCATGGAACCTGCATGGAATAATCATGTCCTTGTTGAGAAAGTTACTGGAGGCAGGTTTCATGGGAATAAAGACTTATTAAAAGTTATCAATCAGTATAGTATAGTATTGCACCATTTGTCATTTAACGGAACGTTATCCATGGAGACCGCATGCTTTATGCATTTCATTGTTATGGGAGTGCGTGCATCATCCTGCTGTAAAGGTTCCTGCATGCTTTTTTATTTAAGGCAATGCAATGACTTGTAGTTCACTCTCATGCATGGGATTTCAAAATGAAATGGAGCTATCATCTATGGTCATTAGATCTTCTTCACCGGATAAAGTTTAAAAAATATTCGCCTGCGTCCATATCCGGTGCCCTTTTGATCGCGCTCCAAAACAAATACGAAGCGGGTGTTATTCATCAATTTTTCTTAAATTGGTCCTTCAATGCCCCCATTAAGGCTAAACCATCAGAATTTTGCCCCAATGTTTAAACTGGAGAAGTTTCTGCTTGTTATAGTTTAGCCGTTGTTTAAACCGCGATGGGGTTTGATTGTTGCACGTCAGCCTCTGTTTAAATCCTACAGAGCTCTACTTGTTATAGATCAGCCGATGTTCAACTCTGCTGGTCAGAATACGGCCGCATTGAGCCATTCTTGCGCCCCCAACCTCAGGATAAAGGGCTATTACGGGCTGTATGGGGCACGAGAGCCTTGATCTGAGGGATTCATTAAATTGGTGGGGGTAAAATCAGATCAAACAAGCCCTAATTAAGTCAAAATCAAGTCAAATCAAAGAGCGATAACCATGACCAATCAGGAACAAGACCAAACCAACAGGATTCCGCTCATAGGAGAGCGTTTTCCGGAGATGCACGTAGTTACCACCCATGGCCCCCAGGTACTGCCCCGTTATTACAAGGGCAAATGGATGGTGCTGTTCAGTCATCCGGCCGATTATACACCGGTATGCACCACTGAATTTGCTGCATTGGCCAAAAGAATTGAAGAATTCAGGGCCCTCAATACCGAGTTAATCGGTTTATCCATGGACCAGGTTTTTTCGCACATCAAGTGGCTGGAATGGATTAAAGAGAAGCTGGGCATTGAGGTTACCTTCCCGGTGATTGCCGACAGCAAGGGGCATATAGCAACACGCCTGGGCATGTTGCAGCCCGGCAGGGGTTCTTCCACGGTAAGGGCTGTTTTCATTGTAGATCCCAACAGTTTCATCAGGTTGGTTCTCTATTACCCTTCGGAGGTAGGCAGAAAGACCGATGAAATCCTTCGCACCATCAAAGCCCTGCAGCTGTCCGACCAGCAAAACGTTTCCACCCCCGCCGACTGGCCCGAAAATGATTTGATTGAAAACAAGGTGGTTTTGCCACCGGCCAAAGATGTGGATTCAGCCGAGAAAAGGAAAAACTGCGAAAATTCCTACGACTGGTGGTTCTGCTATAAAGATCCCGATTGATTCACCTCATAAGGATTGAACCCACAGCAAAAAATGGAATTTTGCCGGTGGTTCTGCTATAGAGCCCCTGACTGATGAGACAAGGAAATCAAAGCAGGCCAACAATTCTGAAATCGAGGTATGGAAGCATCCACCGGCTCTTTTTATTAAGGCGAAAGGGGGCATTCATTTTTTACGGGGGTTGCCCATCCCTCTAAGGTAGAGGTCTTTTTTGATCTGAAAATCTTTTTCCGGCTGCAATCTTTGGCCGATGGGCTGGATCAGCTCCCTGCCTTCGGCCCGGGGATTTTTGATTTTCGGATCGATGGGATAGGCATTCATATACTGGGCCGGATAGGGGCTCATCAGACCGAGGATATCCTGAAGGGGTGTTTGCTGGCTGAGCCATTCTTTTTCAGCATCTTCAGGCAGGATGACCGGTGAGCGGTGATGGGGCAGTTTACGGATCAACTCATTGGCCACGGTGGTAATAATGGAGAAGGATTCGAGCTGTTCGCCTGTTTGGGGATTTTTCCAGCGATCCCAAATGCCGGCGAAGGCAAAAGGACGCCGGTGATTTTTCAGGTACAGCAGATAGGGCTTGCTCAGTCCCTGCTCGGTAGTTCCTTCAATAAAGGCATCGGCCACCACCAGGCATCGCTGTGAGCGCACCGGTTTGCGAAAAGCGGGTTTGCGATGAATTTCGCGTGCCCCTCGGTAATTGGGATCATTCTCCTTATTCTTGCTGCCTTCGGCCCGGGCATTGAAAAGGTACATGGGCTTTTTGGACCAAAAAGGCGTCAGCCCGAACTGATACATTTGCAGCTGGTCAGGCTTCTCACTGGTGATCACCGGCGCTTTTTGGCCGGGGCTGATGTTGTAGCTGGGCTTATACCCCAGTTGTTCCGGGACACTCACCTGGAAACGTTTTTCAATGGTTTCCACCTTCTGCACTTCGATGTATCTGCCGCACATGATCTTTGGATTTGGGTGAACCGGGTATAAGTTAATGAAAAAAAAGCTTTAGGGCAAACCCGAACGCGATCAGGATCCCCCTGCCCTAAGTCTTTCCAGGTCAGCGTGCCGGCTGCGGTTGACCAGCACTTTGGCCACCAGGTAAAGCAGGGCAAAGACAGCCATAAAATCCCCTATCCGGCCGATGTAATCTCCATAACGCACATAAACGGTGCGGGCATCATTGGCCTGGAGGGTGCCTTTCAGGGCGGTTCGCTCCCACCATCCGGCAGATTTCACTACATCTCCCCGCTGATTGATGAAACAGGAAATCCCCGTATTGGCTGCCCGGGCAATGCTGCGGCGGGTCTCGATGGCCCTTAACCTGGCATAATTCATATGCTGGCGGTAGCCAATGGTCTCGCCCCACCAGCCGTCATTGGTCAGGATAAAAATCAGGTTGGCCCCGTTTTTCACATAATCAGAAACATACGCGCCATAAATCGATTCATAGCAAATGACCGGGGCAATTTGCAGGGCTCCGCCGGGGGCCTGAAAAGTTTCGCGGTTGTTCTGGGTGCCCCGGGTAACCGTGTTGCCGCCCAAATCAACGATCAGCTCGTCGAGAAACCCCAAAACCCCGGAATAGGGCATTTTCTCGACCCCTGCCACCAGCCTCGACTTATGATAAATGGGCCAGTGACCACTTGTATCAACCTGGATGGCCGAATTGTAACGGGCAATCCATGAATGGCTCTGACCAATCCGGCGGGCGGAAGGCACGGGTTGGTGCTGATCCTTAAATTTTCGGAAACTCTCCATGCCCACCACCACCTTCAAACGGGGTTGGACCTTTACGAGTGAATCAATCCGCAAGAGGGAAGGATGTTGGCGGATTTTTGATTCCTGCACATTCTGATGAATTACCGTCTCCGGCCCTACCAGATAATCCATCCGGGAGTCGGCAATGCTGTCGGCCAGGTGCATGAAGATATCCATTTGCTGCTGGTGAGACATCCCCGAAAACTTGTCCTGATAAGGATCAATGCTTGGCTGTACAATTCCGATATAATAAGGGTTTTTGGCTGGCTTATAATCCCGGTAAATAAACAGTGAAAGCACAATGGGGGCAATGATCAGGCTCAGCAGAAAAATGATCCGGGGCCATTGGGTATGAACCGTCTTATGAACGATATAATGTCTGAGGATGGCAAAAATCAATAAATTGACGGCCACCACCCAAAGGGTTCCCCCCAGGGTGCCGGTCAGCTCATACCACTGAATCAGACTGATGTCCTTGGCAAAACCATTGCCCAGGTTCAGCCAGGGCCAGGATATTTCGGTATTCAGGTAAAGATGTTCCCAGCCAATCCAATAAACCAACAGGGAAAAGTTTCCAAACTGCCGACCCAGGTTCCGCTTGGTCAGATGAAACAAAAGGAACACCACGGAGATAAAAAAGCTGTTGACCACAATAACGATCAGGGCCCCGGGCAGGGTGGCCTTGCCAATCCACCAGGTAGTCAGGGCATTCCATATAAAAAACGTAAGCCAGCCATATCCAAAAAGCACCACGGGCCGATTACGTTCTTTGGTACTGAAAAAGTATTCTTCAATAAACAGCAGGGGAATCATCGCCACCAAAAGGATGATACCGGAGAACCACGGGTAGAAAGGCAAACTCATCAGGATGCCGCTTATTATGGACAGGGCCAACAGTCTATGTTGCTTCATTGTTATTAAGACTTATTTTGGGGTGATTTCGACCCCGCTTAGCGGGGGGTATGATTTCGACCCCGCTTAGCGGGGGTATGATTTTGACCCCGCTTAGCGGGGGTATGATTTTGACCCCGCTTAGCGGGG
>Ga0207714_1000074_pt1 | contig 58460 bp, 56 predicted proteins | sample PonA232FremontCA_2_FD_187270 | JGI IMG/M metagenome (GOLD analysis project Ga0207714, IMG submission 187270) | Marine sediment microbial community from Fremont, CA, USA - Pond A23 Sediment 2 (SPAdes) | ecosystem: Environmental > Aquatic > Marine > Unclassified | place: USA: Fremont, California... | reverse complement strand
CCAAATTCCGGCCGGAAAAGACAAATATGTCGTTAGAAGGCTTCAGGGACCTGAATTTGCGTCCTTACCAACCATGTGAGAATCGCATGGGCTCGGGCGGAGTCGAACCGCCGATCTCGTCCTTGTAAGGGACGCGTCATAACCACTAGACCACGAGCCCGATACGCGAAGGAACCAGCCCCATAAGGAAAACCCTTGTCGATTCGGGCGAGGATCGCGGAGAAATCCGACCGCCTTATTATGCAGGACACCATACCTGAAGAACAGTATGGCTACTACCAGTAGCGGGGAACTCGAGGCAAAAAAGTCCATCTGTCCGTTCTGTGGGGTCGGGTGCGGCCTGACCTACAGCGAAGATAGCGGGCAGGGGACGGGGTGGGAAGGATCCGTCAACACACGTGGCGAACTCTGTCCGAAGGGGGTCGCCGGCTTCGAAATGCTGGATGCTGACGATCGCATCACGCAACCGATGGTCCGTGAGAACGGCCACCTGGTCACTGCTTCCTGGGAAGAGGCCTTCGACCGTATCGAGGAGAACTTCTCCGAAATCGTCGAGGAGTACGGCCCCAAGGCGCTGGGCTTTTTCGCTTCCTCGAACTGTACGAACGAGGAGAACTACCTCCTACAGAAGATTGCCCGCAAGATTGGGACGAACACCATCGACAACTGCGCCCGACTCTGTCACGCGTCGACCGTGGCCGCGATGGGGCAACAGCTCAACGTCGGTGCGATGACCAACACGACCGACGACCTGGGCGAGGCCGACCTCTTCCTGGTCTGTGGGGCCAATCCCGCCGAGCAACACCCAGTAATCTTCAATTCCTACCTGGGCGCCGCGCTGCGGGACGGGACCGACATGATCGCGGTCGACCCGCGGGAGAATCAGACGGCGAGCCAGGCGGACCTGCACGTTGGGGTCACCCCGGGGTACGACATCCCGGTCCTGAACGCGATGGCGAAAGTCATCGTTGACGAGGAACTCCACGACGAGGAGTTCGTCGCCGAGCGCACTGACGGCTTCGAGGCGTTCAAAGAGCATCTCGCCGACGTCGACGTCGCGGAAAACGCCGAGTTGGCTGGCGTCGCGGAGGAAACGATTCGGGATGCCGCCCACCGGGTCGCCGAGGCCGACAAGGTCGCCTCATTCACGGGCATGGGCATGAGTCAGCACCGCTACGGGACCGACAACGTCCATGCGCTGATCAACCTGGTGCTGCTCACGGGCAACATCGGGAAGCCCGGGACGGGCGTGAACCCGCTCCGCGGACAGAATAACGTCCAGGGCGCGGCCGACGTGGGCGCCAGCCCGAGCTCGCTCCCCGGCTACCAGTCCGTTGAGGACCCCGAGGTCCGGGCCGAGTTCGAGGAGGCCTGGGGCTTCGAGCCGCCGGCCGAGCCAGGCCTCACGGAAGTCGAGGCCAGCCACGCGGCTGGGGACGAGATCCAGGGGCTGTACGTTTTCGCCGAGAACCCTGCGATCACCGAACCCAACTCCGGTCGGATCCACGAGGAACTCCAGGATGCTTTCCTCGTGGTCCACGATATGTTCATGACCGAAACCGCCGAATACGCCGACGTGCTCCTGCCGGGCAGCGCCTGGGCGGAGAAAGACGGTACCTACACGAACACGGACCGACGCCTCCAGCGGGTCCGCCAGATGCGTTCACCCCCGGGCGACGCCTGGCTGGACCTGGAAATCATCCAGGAGTTCGGCCGCCGGATGACCGACCTGGACGTCGAGTACGACGACGCTGAGTCGGTCTTCGACGAACTCACGTCTGTCAGCCCAATTTACGCCGGAATTTCGTATGACGGCATTGGCGAGAGCTACCAGCGCTGGCCGTTCCCCGAGGGCGCAGAGTCCGGGACCGATATCCTTCACGAGGGCGAGTTCTTCGGCGGGCAAAAGGAGGCGCCGTTCGCGCTCGTCGGCCACATTCCGCCAGGAGACGACGTCGAAGAGGACGAACTGGTGATGACCACCGGGCGGGTCCTGCAGCACTTCAACTCCGGGGCGATGTCCCGGCGGACGGAGACCCTGATGCGGATGCGGGGCGAGGACACACTCGAAATGCACCCCGAGGACGCCGCCGAACGCGACATCGAAGACGGCGACTGGGTCGTCGTGGAGAACGAACGCGGGAGCGTCGAGGTCGAGGTCGCTGTGACCCCGGCGATCACCGAGGGCACCGTGTTCATGACCTTCCACTACGCCGATCCGCTGGTGAACAGCCTCACCGGCGACTACCTGGATCCGGTCGCGAAGATCCCCGAATTCAAGCACAGCGCGGTCTCGGTCGCGAAAACCGAGTAAGCGAGGACCGGCTTTTTTTGGCCCGGCCAGCGAGCGGGCCGTATGGAAGAAACCTATCGCATCGTCGATCCGGAATCAGTCCCCGAAACGCCGTTCCCCGAATCGGGAGTCAATCATAGGAAACTCACCGAGGAGCTCCAGGCCCAGGACATGCGGGTCAACCACGTCACGGTCGAGCCTGGCGAGGTCGTGGGCTATCACAGCCACAACCGCCAGGAGGAGATTTACGTTTGCCACGAGGGACCCGGTGAGGTCTACATCGACGGGGACCACCGGGAGGTTCCGGAAGGCGGCATTGTGCGGATCCCGGCGCCAATGCCCCGACAATTGCTGAACACGGGAACAGAACCGAGCGTGTGGATCATGTTTGGGGCCCCACCGATCGGGACCCTCGAGGACTACGGCGAGTATCAGGTGGAAGCGGACGGATTCCAGACCGAAGAATAGGATGGGGACTGTCGATAGCGGCGAATGCGAGACACTATCAGGTATACTTAACTGAGGAACCATCAAAGACTGTAATGGACTATGAGCATGGACTTCGATCTCGAAACCCAGGCAACACCGTATATCGACCGCCTCGACGAGGAGGCCAGGGATGCCATCCACGAGGCGTCGATGTACATTATCGAGGAGTTCGGAATTCAAGTCAATCACGAGGAAGCTCTCGAGTATTTCGAGGAGGCCGGCGCGACATTGGAGGACAACAACATCGTCAAAGCCGACCGCTCGCTGATCGAGGACAAGGTCGAGGAGGCACCGGAGTCCTTCACGCTTCACGGCCGGAATCCGGACAACAAGATCGAAATCGGCGGTGAGGATACCTTCCGGGCACCGGGGTATGGGGCCCCCAACATCCGGACCTTCGAGGACGGGCGACGCAGTTCGACGCTTGATGATTACGAGATGTTCATGAAGCTCGCCCAGGAGGAAGAGGTCATCAACTCCACGGGGTACAACGTGGCCGAGCCGACCGACGTCGACCAGGAAGTCAAACACCTGGAGATGGTCAAACGGTCCCTCGAGTTCACGGACATGCCGGTAATGGTCTCTACCTACGGCCAGGACCGGACGGACATCACCCTGGAAATGGTCGGTATTGCCGTCGAGGACCGTGACCTTTCGAAGACGTACGCGGCTGGCCTGGTCAACACGGTGCCGCCGCGAACGCTCGATAAGGCGATGACAGGCGGCCTGATGGGGCTCGCAAAGGAGGGCCAGGCACCGGTCGTCTCCTCGTTCATCCAGGCTGGGGCGTCCGGTCCTGGCACGATGGCCGGGGCGGTCGCCTTGGCTAACGCCGAGAACCTCATGGGGATCACCCTCGCACAACTCATCAATCCGGGCAATCCGGTCGTCTACGGGGTGCCGGCTTCGAACCTGGACATGCGGTATGGATCCCTCTCGATCGGCAGCGCGGAATCGGCGCTGTTCGCGAACTTCGCAGGGACGATGGGTCGGTACTACGGAGTTCCCTCGCGTGGGGGCGGGGGTCTGACCGACTCGAAGACGGTCGATTATCAGGCCGGCTTCGAGTCCCTGCTCGTGAACGCCGCAGCCGAGTTCTCCGACGTGGACTTCGTCCTGCACGCCGCGGGGATTATCGAGTCCTATTCGACGATCTCCCCCGAGAAATTCGTTCTGGACGCCGAAGCCCTGCGTTTCCTGGACCGCTTCCAGGAGGGCTACACGATCAACGAGGAAATGCTGGCGCTTGACATCGTCGGGGAAATCGATCCGGACGACCACTTCCTCGGAGAGTCCCACACGCTCAAATACGCTGGCGAGGACTTCCTGATCCCAGAATTAGTCGACAAGCGGTCCCACGGCGACTGGAAGGACGACGGCGAGAAGACCGCCTTCGAGATGGGCCACGATCGGGTACAGGAACTGCTCGAATCCTACTCCAAGCCGGAACTCGACGAGGACATCCAGGAGGAACTCGACGCCACCGTCGAGGAGGAACGCGAGCGGATCTGGGACGAAGCCTAAGGGGACGGTTGGAGTTTTATCGGCGAACATTTTTTCGAAGCGGCGGTGTCGGACACAGTAAAGTACAAAGCGGGCAATAGCACGGTAAATTCTGCAATCGTGTGAGAAAAACCTAACAAATATATTACTATATATTAAGCGGCCCGATCGATTCGGGTTTCCGCCGATTTCCACTTGAAACTTCGAGCGAAGCCGGATATGAAAAGAAACGGAGTTTGGCCTGCTCAGTCCGTGCTATGTTGTTCCACACCAACTAGGCGAAATCGAGAAGACCCGGGGACACGAAAGGGGTCGCCGGAACTGTGTTCGATAGGTACGCGACCGTTTTGCCACGTCCTATCAGGCAATATGAGTAGATATATGAGGGAATACGGCGAACTAGAGAGGTGATATGTCCTCTGAACCAGAGACAGACTACGAGATTGCGCAATCCGTAGACGAGAAACCGATTTGGGAGGTAACCGAACCGTTCGGGCTCGGCAAAGACGACCTCGAACTGTACGGTGACTATAAAGCCAAAATCAGCGAGGAGGCCATCGACGGGCTTCTCGAAGGGGACAAGGAAGACGGTGATGTCATTCTCGTCACCGGGATGACCCCCACCCCGATGGGCGAGGGGAAGACGGTGACCTCAGTCGGTCTCGGTCAGGCACTGAACCACGTCGGTGAGGACGCGATGATCGCGATCCGCGAACCCTCGCTGGGTCCGGTCTTCGGTATCAAGGGCGGCGCCGCTGGCGGCGGCTGGTCGCAGGTGCTCCCGATGGAGGACATCAACCTGCACTTCACAGGAGACATTCACGCGCTGACGGCCGCTCACAACCTGATTTCGGCGATGCTCGACGCCCATATTTCGAAGGGCAACGAGCTCAACATCGAAACGACGAGCGTCTCGTGGCCGCGTGCGGTCGACCACAACGACCGCGCCCTGCGCCAGACCGTCGTGGGTGCTGGCGATTCCGCTGGCGTTACCCGCATGGACGAACACGTCCTGACGGCAGCCTCGGAACTGATGGCCATTCTCTGCCTCGCCGAGGACGTCGAAGACCTCAAGGAACGCATCAGCCGGATCATCGTCGCCTACGACGAGGACGGCAAACCCGTCACCGCCGGTGACATCGAAGCAGCGGGCGCCTCGGCCATCCTGCTGCGGGACGCCCTCCGACCGAACGTCGTGCAGACGATCGAGGGCACCCCGGCTCTGGTCCACGGTGGTCCGTTCGCGAACATCGCACACGGCACGAACTCCCTGATCGCCGACTACGTCGGCAAGAAGATGGGCGACTACCTCGTCACCGAGGCCGGCTTCGGCTCGGCCCTGGGCGGCGAGAAGTTCCTCAACGTCGTGAGCCAGCTGGGCGACATCGAGCCGAGCACCATCGTGCTGGTCGGCTCCGTCCGCGCCCTGAAATACCACGGCAAGGACATGTGGCCCTTCGAGGGTCAGGAAGCCCTGCAGGAGGAGGACGTCGAAGCCGTCAAGGCTGGCTTCGAGAACCTCGACAGGCACGTCGAGAACCTCACGCAGTTCGGCCTGCCAGTCACCATCGCCATCAACCGCTTCCCGTCGGACACGGACGCGGAAATCGATGCGGTTCGGGAACACTACGAGGACGTTGACGACGTTCGCGTCGCAGAGTCCAACGTGTTCGGCAAGGGTGGCGAAGGCGGCGTCGAACTCGCAGAGAAGGTCATCGAGTCGATCGATGAGTCCGAAGGCGAATTCCAGCCGCTCTACGATCTCGACGCCTCGCTCAAGGAGAAGATGGAGACCATCGCGACCAAGATCTACGGCGCGGATGGCGTCAACTACGTCGGCAGCGCCGAGGAAGACATCGAGCAACTCGAAGAGATGGGCCTCGACGACGTCCCGGTTGTCATGTCCAAGACCTTCCACTCGCTCAGTGACGACCCGGCGAAGAAGGGCGCACCCGAGGGCTGGACCCTCGACGTCCGCGAGCTGTACCCCTCCGCTGGTGCCGGCTTCGTCGTCGCACTGACCGGTGACGTGATGACCATGCCCGGTCTGCCCGCCCGCCCGGCGGCTGCGGACATGGACATCGACGCCGACGGCACGATTTCCGGCCTGTTCTAAGGCCACCCGGTTGCGGATTTTTTGCGCTCTTTTTGAACAAAGCACATTCCGGCGACAACCCCCCGCTGGCCAAATTCTTTAGTCGTGTGAACCCAAGTAACTGGAGACCCGGTTCGCCCGGGAACTAATCACCATGAGTAACGAGGACGACGCGGTCAAAACGATCTGTCCGTACTGTGGGGTCGGTTGTGGCCTCAAAATAAAGCCTGGTGAGGAGCCAGGTTCGGTCAACTTCCAGCCGTGGTTCGACGCCCCCGTCAACGAAGGGGCCCTCTGTGTAAAGGGGAGTGCCGCCGTACAGCACGTCGATCACGAGGATCGACTGACAGAACCGCTCATCAAAGAGGACGGCGAGTTCCGCGAGGCGACGTGGGAGGAGGCCTTGGGGAAAATCGTCGATAACCTCGAATCGGTTCGCGAGGAGTACGGGCCAACCGCCGCCGGCTTTTTCGCCTCCTCGCAGGTGATGAACGAGGAAAACTATCTGATGCAGAAGCTGGCCCGCCGCTACGGGTCGAACAACATCGACAACTGCACGCGGTTGTGCCACGCGTCGACGGTCGCCGCCCTGCGAGATAGTCTCGGGACTGGCGCGATGACAAACAGCATGGCCGACCTGAAAGAGGAGTCTGACGTCTACTGGATTCAGGGGGCAAACCCCGCCGAACAGCACGTCATCGGCCACTCGAAGTACTTCAAGCCGGCCGCAAACGACGGGACGACAGTGATCCAGGTCGATCCCCACGAGAACAAGACCTCCCAGGTCGCGGACATCCACCTGCAGGTAAAGCCGGGACGGGACATCCCGATCCTCAACATCGTCCTGAAGACGATCCTCGACGAGGAACTGTACGACGAGGAGTACATCAAAGAACGGACGAAAGGCTTCGAATCCCTCGAAGCCGAACTCGCGGACTTCGACGCCGAGGAGGCGGCCGAGGAAGCCGGCGTGGACCTCGATACTGTGAGGGAAGCCGCTCGGACCTTTGCTGAAGCCGAGAGGGGAGCCGTCTTCACGGGCATGGGGATGAGCCAGAAGAGTTGTGGCACGGACAACGTGCAGAACCTCATCAACCTGGCACTAATCACCGGCAACCTCGGAGATGCCGGAACCGGGATCAATCCGCTTCGTGGCCAGAACAACGTCCAGGGGACGAGTGACGTAGGGGCGCTTCCCAACGTCCTGCCCGGCTACCGCGAAGTCGAAGACGCGGAGGACCGCGAAGCCGTTGCCGATGTTTGGGGCTTCGAGCCGCCGCCCGAAAACGGGCTGACGAGCCTGGAGGTTACCGACGCCGCTGGCGAGGAGATACAGGCCCTGTACGTCATGGGCGAGAACCCCGTGCTGAGCGAACCGAACTCCAACGAGGTCGAGGCAAACCTCCAGGAACTGGAGTTCATGGTCGCACAGGACATCTTCATGACCGAAACCGCCAAACTGGCCGACGTCGTCCTCCCCGCTACCTCCTGGGTCGAACGGAGCGGGACCGTGACGAACACGGACCGTCGGGTCCAGCGGATGCGACCCGCCGTCGACGTCCCGGGGAACACCCGTCACGACTTCGACATCCTCAGCGAGATCGGCACCCGACTGTTCGGCGACGGATTCGACTACGACGGCCCCGAGGAAGTCTTTGAGGAGCTCCGTGAGGTCGCCCCGATCTATCAGGGGATTACCTACGACCGAATCGGCGACGAGGGGATCCAGTGGCCCGTCGAAAGCGAGGACGACGAGGGGACACAGTACCTCCACAAAGAGGAGTTCCCGACCGAGGACGGCCTCGGCAAGATCCGGGGCGTGAGCCACCAGCCACCGGCGGAAGTCGAGGACGAGGAGTACCCGCTGGTCTTGACGACCGGCCGCATTGAGGAACATTACAACACCGGCGAGATGAGTCGGCGCTCGGAGAACCTCATGCGGAAAACCGATCACAACTTCATCGACATTCACCCCGTCGACGCCGAAAGTCGTGGCATCGAAGACGGCGACGTGGTGACGTTGAGTACCCGTCGGGGCGAAATCGAGGTCGCCGCACAAGTCACAGAGAAGACCAAACAGGGAGTCGTCTGGACCACACCGCACTTCGATGACTCACAGACGAACCGGGTAACCAACGACGCGATGGACCCGGTGGCGAAGATTCCGGAGTTCAAGGTCGCCGCAGCGACGATTTCGGTCGACGTGACCGAGACCTCGGCGGACTGAGCCCATACGTTTAGGAGGGGGCTCGTCCAATCAGGGTTTATGGCCGAGGTCCCGTCGTCGATGGAGTCGATCGATAACCGGTTTTATCGGCGTGGTATGATCGTCGCGGTGCTGTACGCGATAGTCGACGTTCTGATTATTTTCGGCGGAGGGCCGTTCGTGTTCCTCCGACTGATCGGCGTCATCGCGGTCTACTATGCGACCAGAGACATGGTCGTCCTCCGGGAGGCTGGCCTCGAATGGGGGAAGACGCGCTACTTGATACTCATTTTCGTCGGCATCGGCGGCTTCCTCGGATACTTCTACTACGCCTGGCGACGGACCCGCCACCTACAGGCGGCTTCGATCGATCCCAACGCGGATTAATTGCGGAGTTCGACGAGTGGTTCCGGCCGGTCCAGAAGTTGGGTGAGCGCGACGCGGTCGGCCCGGCTTCGCTCTAACACGATCGCTGCGATTTCACGTGCGGTTTCGAGCGCGGATTCGTCATCGACCTTGTTGAGGACCGGAATGTACTCCGCCGACTCAGGTACGTTCTTTTCAGTCCCGTCCTCGCTGGACAAGACCGTCGCGACGGCTTCTGTCGTAATCGAGTCGCCCCGCGACAATCCTGTTAGATCCGCCACCCGCTCGACCCGGTGGACGTACTCCTCGGTCAACGGCTGGCCCACGACCTGCGTGCTCACGATACCCAACACCCGGTCGGCAGCAGGCGGGATCTTCGGTTCGTCGGTACCGGGTGCCTTGAACTCACGATTGCGGGCGCCATCGGCTTTGACCAAAACTGCGTCTGGGATCGGGCTGTCCGCTATCGAAGCGATAGTATCGAAGTCATAGCCGAGATAGCGGTTCTCTTCGTATCGTGGAACCAGCCCGACCGGCCAGTCCTTGACGTTCTCGAGGGCGGCAAGCGGGTCGGTCGTCTCGTGGAGTTCGGCCACGCTCTCCTCGAACGGCGGGATGCGAACGGCCGTCGTTACCACAGCCCGGTCGATCGCTGGGGCGGCGGCATACATCGTACTCTTTTTGCCGCCGGCACCGACGACCGCAGTCAGCCCCGAATCGAGGCCGAGTTCCGACACGTACTCCATGTCCCTGCATTTGGGGCCGCGGGTTTAAGACATCCGTCCGGCGCGAACTGGACCGATTACCGATCGCCGACCGTGACGAGACTCCCCACCGATTCGCCTTCCAGAACCGTCGAGCCGCGATTGAGCGAGAGCAGGAGCCCCGATCGGTCGGTCTTGACAGTTTGGCGCTGCTCGTAGGTCGTCGGATCGAAGATCTCTCCGATGACGGTTCCGGCCTCGAGATGCTGGCCCACCGACACGTCGGTCGAGCGGAACAGCCCCGACTCCTCGGTGTAGATCGAGGACTTGTCCCGACCAACGCTCGGATCGAATGGCTCAGCGGCCCCGTCGAGAACGTCCAACTCTTTGAGGACGTTTTCGATCCCGGCTACCCCCTGCTCGACGGCTTCCTCGACGATTTCCCGACTGTGTGCCAGTTCGGGCGTGATGGCCGGAATGTCGGCAGCGGCGGCGACTTCCCGAAGTTTGCCCTGACTGGTTGGGCCCGGATCGTCGACTGGAGCACCATCCGCGACGATCATGTCCACCCCGAAGGCAGCGGCCAACTTCCGGGATCGTTCAGTGTTCGGGGTGAACCGCGTGTGGGAGTACATGTACGGACCGCCCGTGTGCAAGTCGACGATAGCGTCGGCGGTGTTGGCTCGCTCCCAGAGGCTGTCCACCAGTCGTTCCATCAGCGTGCCGTCCGGATCCCCCGGCCATATCCGGTTCATGTTGGGATTAATCGCGTCGAGGCGGGTCGGGGACATGTAGACCCGGTGGTCGAAGGCAAAGGGGTTTGCCACCGGAACGGCCAGGACCTCACCGTGTAACTGGCGATCCTGAAGGCGTTCGTGCAGGCGCCTGAGAACGGCTGCTCCGTTGACCTCGCCACCGTGCTGTAGTGCCTGTAAGTAGACCCGGGGACCGTCCCGGGTGCCTCGGTAGCGATGCAACATCGTCTCGACGGTGCGGCCCGAAGGTAACCGGACCAACGGCACCGATTCGACGGTGTGTGTTACCGCCCGATCGCTCATAGCCTCACTCGGCGTGGGACGCCCTTGAGCGTTCGTATCGGCGCGAATTCGCCGGGAGAGTACGGGCCAAAAAGACTTCGTTCAATTCCCTTTTGTATGGGCAATGAGTACGACATGCATACACATGTCCGAGGAGACCCAGGTCACTTTTTACCCCTGGAAGAAGACCGTCGACGTCGAACCGGAGACGACGCTGCTCACCGCCGCCGAAGACGCAGGGGTAAGCATAGAAGGGCTCTGTGCTGGCAACGGTCGGTGTGGCACCTGCAAAGCCATCATCGGTGAGGGCGAGGAGAACCTCTCTGAGATGACCAAAGCCGAAGAGCAGACCCTCTCCTCGGAACAACGGAAAAACGGGTATCGGCTCACCTGCCGGGCCAAAGCTACGGGGACGGGGACCGTGGACGTGACAGTTCCACCGGACTCCCAGAAGACGGCCGGAATCGTCCTCACGGAGGGCCACGAACTGGAATACGCTCTGGATCCGGTCGTCAAAAAGTACCACGTCGATCTGCCGGTGCCGTCCCTCTCGGATAACGTGGCGGACTTCGAACGGATCAACGAGGCCCTCGTGGAAACGTACGACCTCGATCTGGAGTCCGTCGACTACGAAGTGCAGCGGGAGCTTCCGAATCGGATGCGGGAGGAAGAGGTCGAAGAACGACTCGAAGCGACGGCGACGGTCTACGACGGCGAGGAACTGATAGACCTGGAGCCGGGCCTCTCCGAAACCGCCTACGGGTTGGCGATCGACCTGGGGACGACCACCATCGCTGTCTACCTGGTCAACCTGAAAAACGGCGAAACGGAGGCCATCAGCTCCCAGCTCAACCCACAGACCAAACAGGGCGGTGACATCATGACCCGGATGCGGTACACCCGTCGGAACGACGACGGGCGAGAGGTGCTCAAACGGGAGATCCGAGAGGGCATCAACGAAACCATCGAGGAGGTCGTCCAGGAGGCCGGCGTCTCTCGAGATAACATCTACGAGAGTGTGTTCGTCGGCAACACCGCAATGCATCATCTCTTCCTGGGTATCGATCCGACCTACGTGGCTGGCTCGCCCTACGTCGCGGCCCGGGAAGCCCCGATCAAGGTCAAAGCCCGTGATCTGGGGATTGACATCAACGATGCAGGCTACGTCTACTGGCTGCCAGTCAGCGGTGGCTGGGTGGGCCCGGACAAGGTCTCGGTCCTCCTGGTGTCCGGTCACTACAAGGAACCGGAAACCACCGTCTGCATCGACATCGGGACCAACGGGGAGATTTCGGTAGGCAACGAGGACGAGATGCTCGTCACCTCCGCTCCAGCCGGCCCCGCCCTGGAAGGGGCCGAACTGCGGTACGGCGTCCGGGCCCAGGCCGGCGCGATCGAGACCCTTCGGATCGACCCGGAAACCCTCGACCCGACCTACGAGACCATCGAGGACGAACCGCCCAACGGCATCACCGGGTCGGGCGTGATCGACGCGCTGGCCCAACTCTTCGAGGTCGGCATCGTCGATCAGCGGGGGAAGTTCCGCGACGCGGTGATGGACCACGAGCGAGTCCGGGAGAACGACGACGGTGAACTCGAGTACGTGGTGGCCTACGCCGAGGAGGCTGCGCTGGCCGAGGACATCGTCCTCACGCAGAACGACATCCGGTCGATCCAGATGGCCAAGGCCGCGATTCAGGCCGGCACCCGGGTGTTAATGAGCGAACTCGACATCGAAAACCCGGATCGGGTGCTGATGGCCGGGGCCTTCGGCAACTACATCGACAAGGTCTCGGCGATGACCATCGGGATGTACCCGGACATCGACGAGGACGACGTCGTCTCGCTGGGCAACGCCGCCGGCGTCGGGGCGAAACTCGCGCTTCTGGACAAGGAACGCCGCACTGAAGCTGAGCGGATCGTCGACGAGGTCAGCTACTTCGAGATCGCGGGCACCGACGTCTTTCAGGAGAACTTCATGGCCTCGATGTACCTCCCCCACCAGGACTTCGATCTGTACCCAAGGGTCAAAGAGCGAGTGCGAAAGAGCCGCGAGCTGGAGGCGGCGCGGCTCGAAGAAAATGCCGAGGAGCACTAAGGCAACCGCGTTTCTACCGGAAGATCTTGAAAAGCGGATGATCGGTGTCCGAGCGGCGGCCTTCCCCCATCTGGGCCCCGTACGCGACGTAGGCGTCGGCAGTGGACATGACTTCGTACATCTCGGGGGCGCCGTGAAGCGGCCCGTAGATGTTGAAGTCAGCGCCCAGAATCGCGATAACCGAGTTCGCCACCGCCTGGCGAAGTTGCCGTGAGTTCTCCGTGAGCGGGTCGTTCATCTCCCACTGAATGACCTCGTTGTGCGGCGCACAGCCCATCGGAATGCCGTACTCGTCTTTGAGTTCGTGGATGATCTTGGCGACGTAGCCGGAATCCGGAATGTCGATTATCCCCGGGTCGACGATCGGCTGCTCGATCTCGGCTTCCTCGGCGACCTCCAGGTTCGCCTCGAGGGCGTTTCGCCGGCCGTCGATCGACATGTCCGTCGTGTCGATGCTGAGCAGCACCGCGGAGTTGATCCCGGACTCTTGAATCGCTTCGATTTCCTTGTCGACTTCCTTGGTCGAGGATTCGATCGAGTTGTAGACGATCTGGTCCGCGATCCCGATTTCGCCGGCGTGTTTAGCGGCTTCGGCACGGATCGACGGCGTCGGACCGTCCATGAAAATCGGCGCGTCGGTCACGTCGGCCATGAACTCGATGTGTTTTTTCAGGGCTTCCGGCGAGTCGCCGATGGTGTCGAAAGCGGCCGGGTTACCGGTCCGTTCGGACACTTCCTCGGCCTTGCGAACGGCCTCTCGTGCGGCGTCCTCGTCGAATTCCCCCGTTTTCGGATCGACCTGTACGTCGTCCCCTTTATAAAAGATGCTGCCAACCATCAGCGTCGGCGTTTCCCCCGGTTGGCCCCCGATTTCGGTCCCGTTGATGTCGTATACCTCTTGCTCGGCCTCGAATGTGAACATCAAGTGAACCCTGCCCTGGCATTAAGTTAACTCTTCTCATGTCCGGCAGAGCGAGAAGGCCTCAGCCTGTAAATATTACCGGTTTGTGGCCTTCTCGCTGCGTTCTGGCAGGGCCGATTAGAGGTACGTTGCTCGCCACTCTTCGGTGTCTGCAGCCTGGTTGAAGGTATAAAGATGAACCGCTTCGATCCCGTAGTCCCCGGTCTCGTAATACCCACCGACCCCCTGGATGAAGTCGTCCGGCGCATACTGGCCGCGAGACCCGAGGAACTGCTTGATGAAGTCAAAGACGCCAGTGGTCTTCCGCAAGTAATTGAGCGAGTCCCCCACCCCGATCTCACGGGAGATCTTCAAGAGTCGCTGGTACTTCATCACGCCGGGGACCCCGACGATGATGGGCAGTGAGACGTCGTCCGCTCGAATTGAACTGGCCCAGGAAGCGACGGCGTCAGGGTCGAAGGTCATCTGGGTCACGATGTAATCCGCGTAGGGCTCTTTCTTGACGAGGTGCTCCCGAAGAGTATCGTCCTCGATGAACTGGTGGCCTTCCGGATAGCCAGTGATTCCAACCCGCTCAAACTCGATGCCCAGATCCTCGTCCAGATCGGTGAGCAATGCATAGGCCGAATCGTAGGGCCCTTCGGGCTCCTCGTTGTCCCCCCCAGGAACGAAGATGTCCTCGATGCCCGCCTCTTTGAGTCGCTCTGCCAATTCTTCGAGGTGGTCCTGACTGCGAACACCGCGCGCTGCGACGTGGGTGGAGACTTCAAAGCCCCGCTCGGCCAGTTCGATTGACCGGTCAATCGTCTCGTCCACGCCCTTCTCCGGGGAGGCCGTCAACGCCACCGTCGCCCCAGCCGGTAGCTGATCGGCCTCGTCGTATAGCCCATCGAAGGGAAGCAATTCGAAGTGTGGTTCTGCCAGGAGTTCGCGTGCGCCACTCTGACTCATGCTACTGTCAGGTACCCAGGAAAGGGATATCACTCTTTGGCCCGCCGAAGTTTGGTGGGGATTTATGAGCCGCTTACGGAGCCGTCTAGAAAACCTCAAGAGGCAGTCCCGGGAAGGTAAATACGGCAGAAACGCCGTGTTCGAAGACCAATGACATACATTATCGACGGCAACGAACTCGCGGATTCGATTCGGACAGATCTCGAAGACAGTGTCGACACGCTCGACGACGAGGGAGTCACTCCCGGTCTCGCGACGGTCCTGATGAGCGACGACCCGGCCAGTGAGACCTACGTTTCGATGAAACAGAAGGCCTGTGAGGAAATCGGGATGGAGAGTTTCCACGTCGAGATCGATCCCGAAGCCCCGGCCGAGGAGCTCTATGACACGATCGACGAGCTCAACGCCGACCCCGAAGTACACGGCATCCTCGTGCAGCTCCCGCTCCCGGACCACGTCGACGAGGACCGGGTCCTCCAAGCGATCGACCCGATGAAAGACGTCGACGGGTTCCATCCCACGAACGTCGGCCTGATGGTCAGCGGCAACGCACGGTTCAAGCCCTGTACGCCCCACGGCGTCCTGAAGATGATCGAGGACGCGGGCGTCGATACGGAGGGCAAGGACGTTACCGTCGTCGGCCGCTCGAACATCGTCGGCAAGCCCGTCGCGAACCTGCTCATGCAGAAAACGGAGTACGGCAACGCCACGGTCACGGTCTGTCACTCCCGCACCAAGAACCTCGAGGAGAAGACCAAAAACGCCGACATCGTCATCGCGGCGGCTGGCGTGCCCGAGATGATCGACGGCTCGATGCTCTCGGAAGGCCAGACGGTCATCGACGTCGGCACCAACCGCGTCGACGGTGACCTCGTCGGCGACGTCGAGTTCGAATCCGCCAAGGAAGTCGTCGACGCCATCAGCCCCGTTCCGGGTGGCGTTGGCCCGATGACGATCACGATGCTGCTCTACAACACGGTGAAGGCCGCCGGTCTGCAGCACGACATCAGCGTCGAGCTGCCGTAATCCGGGCCATAGTTTACTTTTCGACCGCTTTTTCGAAAAAATAAAACCGAACCGCGAGTCGCCGGTTATTCTTTGGCTGCTTCGATCGCGTCGATCAGCTCGGGCACGACTTCGTGGAGGTCACCCACGATCGCGTAATCACCCTTGTACATGATCGCCGCCTCCGGGTCGGTGTTGATCGCGAGGACGTTCTCCGCGCCCTTCGCGCCGACCCAGTGCTGAACGGCCCCACTGATGCCAGCGGCGATGTACAGTTCGGGGGCGATCTTCTGTCCGGTCTGTCCGATCTGATCGTTGTGTGGACGCCAGCCCTCGTCGACGGCGATCCGCGTTGCTCCCACCGTCGCGCCGTCGAAGAGGTCGGCCAACGTCTCGAGTTGATCGAAGTCTTCCTCGCTGCCGACGCCCCGACCGCCCCCCACGACGATCCGGGCTTCGGGTAGCGGGACGCCTTCGAGGTCGGACTCCTCCACCCGATCGATCTGCACTTCGAAGGAGCCCTCCTCGACGGACGGCGAGACGGTTTCGACCGCGGCCTCGCCGTCGCCAACCGGCTCGATCGGCAGTTCGTGATCAGGCGTCGTGAACACCTTCGTTTCCCCTGACATCTCCGCGTGTTCCAAGAGGCTGCCACCCCAGCGGTGGCGGGTGAGCTCCCAACTCTCGCCCTCGGCGTCGATTTCGACCGTGTTCGCGGCCATGCCGAGGTCCCGCTTCGCGCTCAGGTGGGCCAGTACCTCGTGGACCGTATCCGTTCCGCCACCCACGACCGCCGACGGACCGAGATCGTCGATGAGGGCGCCGATAGCGTCAGCCCGCGCCTCGGGGGCGTAGGTTTCCGCGAGGTCGCCCTCACAGACGTAGGCGGTTTCGACGCCATACTCCCCGAGTTCCGGCGCCAGATCGGCGCCACCGAACATGGCCGCCGTCAGGTCCTCGCCGACCTGGTCGGCCAGGTCGCGAGCGAGGGTGAGCATCTCCAGGGACGTCTCCGCGAGGTCGCCGTCGCCGTGTTCGACAAGTGTCAGCACCATCTCAGATCACCTCCAGGTCCTGCAGTACTTCGACGGCGTCGTCCACCGCCTCGGGCCCTTCGCCGAGGACTTCGGCCTCCGACTCTTCGGACTCCGGCGTTTCGAGCTCCTGCATCTGCAACCGATCCTCGATGGCGGTCGGTTCGATGGTCTCGATCTCCTGCTTTTTCGCCTGCATCCGGCTTCGCATCGACGGGTAGCGTGGCGTATTCAGCCCTTCTTTGACGGTTACGACCGCGGGCGTTTCAACTTCGAAGACCTCCGAACCGCCCGGAACGTCACGTTTGACGACGGCGGTCTCCCCGTCGAGGTCGAAGTCCTTCGCGCCGGTGACCACCGGCAAGTCGAGCTGGTGAGCAACCCGAATGCCGACCTGGAAGTTCGCGTTGTCACCCGATTCGTTGCCGAAGAAGAGGAGATCGAAGTCCTCGAGGTCGCCCTCGACGGCGTCGGCGATGGCCGTCGCCGTGGACTCCGGTCCCCAGTCCTCCCCATCCGCTTCCAGGAGGACGCCTTCGTCGGCTCCGCGACCGATTCCTTCGTAGATCTGTTCTTCCGTTTCTTCGGGGCCGAGACTCAGTACGGTCGCCGTGCCGCCCTCCTCCTCGACGACTTGTACGGCTTCCTCGACGGCACACTCCTCGTGTGGACCCATCGTGTAGCCCACCGCTGAGCCGTCGACTGACTGCTTGTCCTCGGTGAGGACGATCTCTGCCCCGGTGTCCGCGACGCGTTTGATACAGGCTAGTGTTTCCATCGTTGTCGTTTACTGACCGGTTTCGACTGCACCCCGAAGGGGACTGGAACTGACCGGTCGCAGTCCCTTAGCTCAGGATCCGCTCGTTACCCGGATCGAACAGCGGCTTGCTGCCGACGCGTTCGATCTTCACCGGGTAGTCCTGCCCGAAGTACTCGACTTGCAGCTCTTTACCTTCCTCAGCGACGTCCGTCGGGATGTAGGCCAGCATCAGGTGCTTGCCGACCGAGGGACCGGTCGCCGCACTCGTCGTGTAGGAACGACGGCCTTCCTCGTCGGTCAGCACCTCACCATCGAGGTCCTTGACCGGCTCGCCGCCCAGCGGGTAGCGCTTGGGCCCACCGTCGGGAGCGTGGTCGGTCACGGACAGCGTGCACAGCTTCGCCGCCGGCTCGCTCTCCACCGCTTCCACGTACTTCTCCTTCCCGATGAAGTCGGCGTCCTTGACGCCGTGGAAGTCGAGACCGGCTTCGACCGGGTTGTAATCGGTCTCCAGTTCGGCACCCATCAGGCGGTAGCCCTTCTCCATCCGACCCGTGGCGCCGTAGACGCCGGTTCCGACCGGTCGCAGGTCGTGATCCTGCCCGGCCTCGTAGATCGTGTCCCAGAGGCGGCCGGTCTGTTCCATCGGTGCGTAGATCTCCCAGCCGAGTTCCCCGACGTAGGAAATACGCATGGCCAGGGCCTCGACGTCGCCGATGTGGACTTCCTGAGCCGTGTAGGCTGGGAAGGCCTCGTCGGACATGTCCTCCTCGGTGATCTCCTGCATGACATCCCGGGCGTTCGGGCCCCACACGCCCATCGTGCCCAGCGCAGAGGACTTGCTGACCAGTTCGACTTCCATGTCGTCTTCCATGTGCTCGCGAATCCACTGCTTGTCGTGGCCGGCGTCCCCGCCGCCGGTGATGAACCGGAAGCGGTTCTTGCCGAGGCGCACGACCGTGAGGTCAGCACGGAATCCGGCACTCTGGTCCAGCACTGGCGTGTAGACCAGCTTGCCAACGTCGACGTCCATGCGGCCGACGGTGATCTTCTGGGCCATCTCCAGGGCGTCCGGGCCCTGCAGCTCGTAGATGCCGAAGCCCATGTCGCCGATCAGGCCGACGTTGTCTCGCATGTGCAGGTGCTCGGCCAGGATGATCGGGGACCACCAGCGTCGGTCCCATTCGTTGGGCCGCTCGAACTCGTTGATCGTCTCCTGGTATTTCTGGAGCAGGTCGGCATTCTCGCGGAACCAGCGCGGCCGTTCCCAGCCAGCGGACTCCCAGAACTCCGCGTCGTGCTCCTCGAGACGGTCGTGGAAGCCGGTCTGGCGGAGCGGGCGACCGGACTGCCACTGCTCGGAGGGGTGAATCGTGCCGTAGATCTTGCGGAAGCCCTCCTTCGAGCGGGCCTCGATGTAGTCTTTGGCACGGCCGTATTCCTCGTAGCGGGCGATGTTCTCGCCCTCCATGTCGACCTCGATCGAACCGTAGCCCTCGGTCATCCACTTGGCGACGTTCTTCGCGATGGCCGGCGCTTCCTTGATCCAGATCGCCGCGACCGACCACAGCTTGTCGACCTCTTTGACCGGCCCGATGACCGGACCACCGTCGGCGGTCAGGGAGAGCAGCCCGTCGATGGAGTGTCGGATGCCAGCGTCGGGATCGTCGAGAATCTCCGGCATGATCTCCAGGGCGTGCTCCATGGACTCCTCGAACGCGTCGTCAGTGAGCGGCGGCTGGGTCGGCGAAAGCGGCGCCTCGTCGATCGAGGGGATGTCCTCGACGTCCCACAGGATTGGGCGGTGGGAGTAGGAACCAACCTCGATTTCGCTGCCGTGCTGGCGTTCGTACATCCGGTGATCCATGTCCCGGACGATCGGATCCTCGATGCCCTCGACGCCACGCTCCTCGAACAGCTCGATCGGGCCCACCGTAATCATCTGGTGGACTGCCGGCGTGAGCGGAATGCGCGTGCCGGCCATCTCGGCCAGTTTCGGGCTCCAGATACCGGCGGCGATGACCAGGCGGTCCTCGACGTTAACGTCCCCACGGTCGGTCTCGACACCGGTGACCTCCTCGTCTTCGGTGAAGATGTCCGTGACTTCCGTGTTCGGCGAGACGGTCAAGGCCCCCATGTCCTTGGCCCGCTGCCGACAAATCTCGCCGAACTGGAGGGAGTCGGCGACACCAGCATCCGGGAAGAAAACCCCGCCCTCGAGGATGTCCTCGTTGATGTAGGATACTTTCTCCTTGACCTCCTCCGGGGTCAACAGTTCGGCGCTGCCACCGAAGGCTTTGGCCGACTGCACTCGTCGTTTGTTCTCCTCCATCTGTTCTCGGGTCCGGGCGACCTCGATGCCGCCGGACTCGGTGTAAACGCCGGCTTCCTTGTACTGCTCGATGGAGTCATAGCCCAACTCCGTCATCTCCTTGGAGTGGGTGACCGGCATCAGGAAGTTCGACGCGTGGCCTGTGGATCCACCGGGGTCCGGAAGCGGGCCCTTGTCGATCAGCAGGATGTCTTCCACCCCCTGTTCGGCCAGATGATATGCGAGACTGTTCCCCACGATGCCAGCACCGATGATAACCGTGCCGGCACTATCGGGTAGGTTGTTCGAACTCATTGTATGTACCTCGGGGTTGTCCACCTGGATTTGAGTGTGGCTCGTGCCACGGGCGATCCGCGAGTCACGAGTATGTGAACCGGCCCCACAACAATTTCTCTAGTCGTATTTGCACATATAACTAACGAACCTGATGAAAGATCATGTATATAGTAGTCGTGCCACCAAATAGAGGTAGACGTTTTACAATATGGAAAATCGGACGACTGCATCGGGATGATTTGGTTGGTATTCCTACAGGTCCCCCAAGACTGGGACAGGCCCAGTTCCAACTGGAACTCTAGAGGCAGCTTTCGGCTGCAAATTTCAGGGTAACGTACCAGAATAAAAACAATTTCCCGCCACAGTGAGTGATTCCTCGAAATCAGAATCACAGTGGGGTTCACCGAAACCGGTGGACTTCTCAAGGGCTACCCATTATCGACAGGCTGTGACTGCAGCGAACGGCCCACCCGAACGCGACGCGATCCTCGAGGTCGATTTGACCGACAGGACCGTTTCCCGGGAGCCGATCCCGGCCTCGTGGCGCCGTCGGTTCATCGGTGGGAAGGGGCTCGGAGCTCGATATCTGTACGACCGGACGGAGGCTGGCGTCGATCCCCTCGGGCCAGGGAACGCGCTTTTGTTCATGGTTGGGCCAGTCACCGGCCTCATTCCGGGCGAACCCCGGTACGCGGCGATTACGAAATCGCCCTTGACAGGCACGTTTCTCGATTCCTACAGCGGCGGGGACTTCGCAGCGAGACTCGCGGGGAGCCTGGCAGACACGATGGGGATCGTCGTCACCGGTCGGGCCGACGAACCGGTCTCGCTGGTCGTTTCGGAGGGCGACGTGACGATCGAACCGGCCACGGCGTGGGGTGAAAGCGTCGAGACCGCCTGTGAAGCCCACCCGGAAGCGGCGGTGGCCTGCACCGGACCAGCAGGTGAGAACGAAGTCGTGTACGCGACGATCGCCTCAGATGGGGGCGATCATCACGCCGGCCGTGGTGGAGCCGGCGCTGTCATGGGGTCCAAACGGCTCAAATCCGTCGTCGCTGTCGACGAGCCGCCAAGCGGGCTGGAATCACTCCGGGCCGAATACGAGGCGAAGTTCGGCGATGGGCCAACAGACGACTGGCACGTTACAAGCGAGACCGTCGAATCCGTAGACTTCGCGGACGAAGTGGGGGCGCTTTCAACCCGCGGCTGGCAGGAAAGCACCTTCGAAGGCACAGATGACATCGGCATCGAGGCCGTGGAGAAACAGGCCACCGAGCGCGAACACGAAGACGATCCCATCCCCGGTGGATTTCAAGTGACCATCGGGGAAGAAACGAGTGCCACCCGCGGGGGCACCCAAATGACACTCGGTGCAGGGCTGGGGATCGACGACTTCGAGGCTGTAGCGACGCTGGGACAGGTCTGTGATCGACTCGGGGTGGACATCATCGGGGTGGGCAATGCCATCGCCTGGGCGATCCGGGCCAGTGAGGAGGGGGTGATCGAATACGACGGTTCCTTCGGGGAACTCGACCCAGCGATCGACCTGATCGAAGCCATCGCCCTTCGAGAGCCGGGGCTCGGTGATGCCCTTGCCGACGGTATCGACGCCGCTGCCGGGAAGTACGGCGGGGAGTCCCTGATACCGACGGTGAAAGGGATGGAACTCCCGTCCTACGATCCGCGCAGAGCGCCGAGTATGGCACTTGCCTATGCGACGAGCGACCGTGGCGCCTGTCACAGACGCGCTCGACCAATCGAAACGGCTGTTTTCGAGCCTACGCTCGACGAACCGACCAAACGGGCCCGTGAAGTGATCGCCGAACAGGACTTCCGGTCGTTGCTCTGGAGTCTCATCGCCGATGACTTCACGGAGACGCTTTTCACCGGTGACTTCGGTGCTGAATGGCTGGCGGCAGTCGGTCTAGATCTCGACCCCACAGCACTTAGACGGGCTGGAACCCGCATCTGGACGCTCACGCGGCTTTTCAACGTGCGGGAAGGGTTCGACCGGGACGACGATACCCTCCCCCCAGTGTTAGAAGAGCCAATTACTGATGGGCCAGGCAAAGGTGAGGCCGTCACGACGGAAGATTTCGAAGCCATGAGAACCGCCTATTACGCGGAGCGGGGGTGGGACGAACGGGGCGTGCCGACAGAGGAAATCCTCGAAGCCCTCTCGCTCTCTGACCTCGAAGTACCGTCCGGTGGGCAGTGAGCCACAACTGAGATTTACTTAATGAATATCTAATTGTACGGCCTCGTAATCACCGGTTACTGGGTAAAATCGCACGCAAGCGTCGAGTTAGGAACCGTTATAATAAGGTTCGATCGGCAGGATTTTCAAAACCTTTATTCCGGGTCTAAAGAGCTATTTGGATAGGGATTCACATGACAGACGAGGACCCAGGCGATGACCTCGACCCGATCATCGAGGACATCCAGCAGGCTATCATCGATCTCGAGGAGGACAAAACGGCTGAGCTCACCCAGGAGGCTATCGACAAGGAGATTAGCCCGCTGGTGATTCTACAGCAAGGCCTGACCGAGGGGGTTCGAACAGTTGGGGACAAGTTCGGACGAGGGGAGGTCTTCCTGCCGGAACTGGCGATGTCCGCGGATTGTATGCGGGCCGGCGTCGACCTGGTCGAGCCGCTCCTGGACGAGATGGACCTGGCCGACGAGGACACGGCCGGGAAGGTCGTCATGGGGACCGTCGACGAGGACATCCACAACATCGGGAAGAACATTTTGATCACGATGCTGAAGGCAAACGGCTTCGACGTCGTGGACCTCGGCGTCGAGATCCCCAACGAGGACTTCGTCGAGGCGGTCAAAGAGGAAAAACCGGACATCCTCGGGATGTCCGCGCTGATGACGATGACCATGGACCACCAGGAGGAAGTCATCGAACTCCTCGAAGAAGAAGGCGTCCGAGGCGACGTGAAGGTCATGGTCGGCGGGGCACCGACCTCGGAAGAATGGCGGGACGAAATCGGGGCGGACGGTTACGCTGACAACGCAGACGCAGCTGTCGAGCTGGCGACCGACCTGCTCACGGAGTAGGGCAGAAATTGGGTTTAGCGATACCTTTATTAGCAGCTATCAGTGGTAAAACTCCCTGAAAGCGCCGACGCCAGCGGTAATGGGACACTTCGTATCACTAAGTCAATAAATAAATTCTTAAGGGTCGAATAATATCGTTAGTGCGTATCGAACCCACAACCAAAGTTTGGGTGACGATAACACACATGAGTACGGGAAATAAAGGCGCAATTGGCACGTTCCTCGAAGAGATCGACTGGGTGGTGTATGGCATCGGCCTCGGGGTATCGATCCTCGCGATTCTCGCGTTGATCCTGTCCCCAGAGGCTTCGAGAAGTTTCATTAACGGAGCCTTTAGTTGGATGACCGGGCAGTTAGGGTGGTTCTACCTGCTCACTGGCTTTTTCCTCGTCGTGTTCGGGCTCTTCCTGGTAATGGGCCCATGGGGCAACATCCGGATTGGGAAACCGGATGACGAACCGGAACACTCCTTCAAATCCTACTTCGCGATGCTGTATTCGGCCGGCATCGCGGCGGGTATCGTGTTCTGGGGTCCCGCCGAGGCGATTTCCCACTACACGTTGTACCAGCCGCCGAATAACAGTCCGCTGGGCGGGGCCGAAGCGGGTACTCCCGCAGCGGCGGTGGACGCGATCACGTACACCTTCTTCCACTGGGGGATTTCGGCGTGGTCGTTCTACGTGTTGCTGGCACTTCCGATCGCCTTCTTCGCGTACCGATACGGCGCTCCACTCCGCATTTCGACGGTGCTCGCGCCGTTCCTCGGAACTGACAACCTCGACGGCGCGTTACCGAAAATCGTCGACATCCTGGGCGTGTTCGCGACCATCGGTGGGATTGCGACCTCGCTCGGATTCGTCGGCGGTCAGTTCCTGGGTGGCCTGAATTACATATTCGGAATACAGACGACCGATCTGTTGACGATCCTGATGATTACGGGGTTGACCGTGGCCTTCACCATCTCGGTCGCACTCGGGGTCGAGAAGGGTATTAAGCGGGTCTCGAACTTCAACATGATCGTGTTCTTCTTCCTGATGGTCGTGGCCTTCGTCTTCGGCCCGACGGCCTACATTCTCAACATCGGCGTCGAGTCCATCGGGGCCTACGTCGGGAACTTCATCGACGTGAGTCTCTACACGAATTCGGCAGGCTTCGAACCGGCCGGCTTCGTCGGTGCCTGGACCGTGTTCTACTGGGCCTGGTGGTTCGCGTGGGCGCCGTTCGTCGGCCTGTTCATCGCCCGCATTTCGAAGGGCCGGACGGTCCGACAGATGGTCGGGACGGGAGTGCTCGCCTCCACTGGTGTCACGATCCCGTGGTTCGCCGCTCTCGGTGGCTCCTCCATCTGGATGGAGTCTAACGGCGTCGCACCGATCGTCGAAACGTACAACACTATCGGATATGACGGACTGGGCTTCCCACTGTTCGAAGCCCTGTTGCCAGGAGCGGCCGGGGTCTTCCTCATGCTCGCCTTCCTGGTGCTCGTGACGACGTTCTTCGTCACGTCCGCGGACTCCTCGACGCTCGCGCTGGGGATGCTGACCACTGGCGGGAAACGACACCCCTCGACGATCAACCGCGTCATCTGGGGTTTCACCATGGGCGCACTCGCGTCCCTCCTGCTGGTCTTCGGTGGCGCAAACGCGTTGCAGACCGCATCCGTCATTACTGGTGGACCGTTCGCACTCGTCGTCCTGATCGCTGTCTGGGCGACGATCCGGACCTTCCGCCAAGTGAAACCGACCTTCCTCACTGAGAAGGAAGTCGGGGATAGTTCGACGGAGATCGATCCAAGCGAAGGCATCGGCCCGAACGACTAAGCTGACTGTCGGTGGGGTTTTCTTTTTACCAATCGAAAAGAGCGGTTAGTCAGTCGTTCCCCGAGCCGTCGCTGTCCGTATCGCTGCCAGGTTCTCGGCCACGTCGTGCACTCTGAGCGCCGCGGCACCGCGCTCTGCGGCCATCGCCGACGCGACGACCGTCGGAACGAGCCGCTGGCCATCTTCGTACCCGATCTCGGCGAACAGTGACTTATGAGAGTGCGCGAAGAGGACTGGCTGTGAGAGACCGGTCAGCTCGTGCAGCCGATCCAGAAGCTCGAAGTTCTCCGCGGCAGTCTTCCCGAAGCCGATCCCCGGATCCAGGATGATCTTGTCCCGGTCGATCCCAGCTTTTTCGGCCAGCCGGACCCGCTCGTGAAGGTCCTGGATCACGTCGGCGACGACATCGTCGTAGGGAACCTCGGCATCGGGCTGAACCGGCGTGTTGATGCTGTGCATCAGGATTACGGGCACGTCGTGCTCGGCGACAACTCGCCGGAGGGCTGGCTCCTCCAAGCCATCCTGGTCGTTGATGATGTCAGCTCCTGCCTCGATAGCCGCCTCGGCCACCTCGGGTTTCCGTGTATCCACGGAAACTGGGACCGGGAGGTCTTGCAGGGCCTCGATCACCGGGACGACCCGATCGATCTCGTTTCGGATCCGGACCGGATCGGCTCCCGGCCGGGTACTTTCCCCTCCCACGTCGAGTACGTCGGCCCCGGCCTCGACCAGTTGCTCGGCTCGCTCGACGGCTTGTTCCACCTCGTTGTACTCCCCGCCGTCGTGAAACGAATCCGGCGTAATGTTGAGAATGCCCATCAGTGCCGGAGTTCGTTCGGGGTCGATTCCTGGCAGGTCCGTCGGAGTGGGCTGAAGGGCTTCACGAATATCGACCGGTATCCGCGGACAGCCGTCACGTTCGTCGAGTCGCGCCGCGAGCGTCTCGAACTGGTTGCGGGTCCCCGAAAGAAGGACGTCGACGAACCGCGAGACATCGATGAGTTCCGAAACCTCGACGTCCCCGCCGACCCGAAGCATCTCGTTCTGCACCGTTCGAGCACAGGGTCGAGAGAGACGCGTCCGAAGTGTGAGATGGCGTCGGTCAGCGGGATCTGAGGGGTGGACAGCCCTGTCCAGTTCGGCTACCGGCGCCGTCCCGTCCGTTTCGGCAGCGAGTTTTCCGTCCGTCGGAACAAACGTTCTGGACCACCGCTGACGGGCGTCAGCGACCGTGTAGAGTGAGCCGGTCACGACGACCAGGTCCGCAGAATCGGCCCGGTCGATGGCTCGATCGACGCTCTCGAGGACCGACGGAATAGCCGTCACGCTATCGGCCCCTGCGGCTCTGAAGCCCTTCGCCAGGACCTCCTCGTCTTCGGCCCGCTTCGTGTCCGGATGGCAGGTAAAGACGTGGGAAGCCGGGGGCATTGCGCCGATCATCGCGGCCTGGTCCTTGTCGTGCATGGCCCCGAAGACGAGATAGAGGTTCTCGTAGGAGAGGTCTTCGAGGACGCGGGCAAGTTGCCTGCTCGCGTCCGGATTGTGGGCCCCATCCAGGAGGACTCTGGGCGATCGCTCCACCAGTTCGAACCGGCCCGGCCATTCGGCTTTCCGAAGCCCGCGAGCGATCGTCTCCCCGTCGACGTCGGTTACCTGCCGGGCCAGTCCCACCGCGACCCCCGCGTTACGCGCCTGATGCGCCCCGAGATGGGGGAGCTGAGTTCGAACCGAGAGATTCTCGCCACGAATCGAAAGCTCCTGAAATTCGACCCCCTGCCGTCCGAGCCGTTCGACTTCGATGTCGGTCCCCTCGCTCCCGACGGTAAGCAGTGGACTTCGCTCCCGGAGCGTCTCGAAGACGTTGTCCGCGGCAGTCACGAGCGGGCCGTCCGCGGGCGCGACGTGGGCCTTGTCCCTGGCGATCTCTTCGACCGTGTCACCGAGGACGTCCGTGTGCTCAAGCGAGACGTTGGTCACCGCACTCGTGATCGGCGAGACGACGCTGGTCGCGTCGTATTTGCCACCGATGCCGACCTCGAGAACCGCGACGTCGACGTCACGGCGATCGAAGTACCAGATGGCCAGGGCGGTCACCGTCTCGAAGTGCGTCAGCGGTTCGTCCCGTGCGGCCCCGGAATCGATGTTCTCCCGGTAGGTCGAGACAAAGTCTACGACCGCTTCCTTCGGGATCTTCCGCCCGTTGACCTGGATTCGCTCCCGGAACTCGTCGAGTTCGGGGGAGGTGTACAGCCCGACGTCATGCCCCGATTCCCGGAGAATCGAGTCGAGCATCCGCGCCGTGCTGCCCTTGCCGTTCGAGCCAGCCACCTGAACAAAATCGGTATTCTCGTGGGGAGAACCCGCGTTTTCGAGAAACCGCCGGGTGGCGTCGGTCCCGAGTTGGGTCCGAAACCGTCGCAGATCGAGGAGGTACGACGCCGCCTCGCTATAGTGCATGTGCCGGGATTGGACGACGCCGCGCTTTAACGTACCGGAGCCGCCTTTCCAGGGAACTGGTTCAGTCGATTATCCGCGGAGTATGTTTCCGGCTACGCTCCATTTGTACAATCAAAGCTGTCGAAACAGGCGACCGGCACCCCCGACGACCATGGATCTGGCCAAGTGATTTCCTCCGGAACGCCGGGTTCGGTTTTCCCCGCTCGGACCACAAGTGTGGGATCGACGTAATAGGCAACGAAGTGAGGCGTCGAATCGTATACCGCCCCCTCGGCGACTGATCCATGGAAGACATACTGAAGTTGAAGGAGAAATCCCCGTCCGGGAATGTCAGTCCCATTTACGGCAGTCCGATTGGCCACAGACATCCCGAATTCGGTGAGATACGGGTCCGCACGCTGAATCTCCTGATTGCGTCGATAGGCCCGTTCGAAAGCCGTCGCATACTCGAGCGCGGAAGCTCCGTCGAGTGGGCAGGGCGGCGACCCAGGATACTCGAGGGGCTGGATTGCCTCGTCTGCCGTTGGGGCCGCTGGTTCGGGGCGCTCGATCGTCGCACAATCGACATCGGGCGGTTGGGCTTGGTGGTCTCCTGGCGGCTGCAGTTGGGCCTTCCCGAGACAGCCGGCCGATCCGATGGCGAGAACTGCCGCGGTAGTTCCGAGGAAATTGCGTCGTTGCATGGCGGAGGCTTCCACGGTACGCCAGGAAGATCCTTCCCTGGAGAAAATCTCTCTTTGATCGTCCCGGCAATCTGAACAGCTTTAACGGGGTTCCGATCCGCTTCATTCTCATGAAGGTGGGCGTCATCACCGTCGGGGACGAACTCCTCGTCGGCGAAACCACAAACAAAAACGCGGCCTGGCTGGCAAAGCAACTGACAAGACGGGGCGCCCGGGTCGCGGAAATCCTCACCGTCGGCGACGACCGAGAGCGGATCGCAGACGCGGTCAGGAAACGAGCGTCGACCTACGATCGGGTGATCGTCACTGGTGGCCTCGGCGGGACGCCAGACGACCGCACTATGGCAGCGGTGGCGGACGCGCTGGACCGGGACCTCGAAGTCGATCAGGAGATCCGCGAGGCTGCAGAACGTGCCTCGTCGGCCTTCGTCGAAGCCCATCCGGACCTCGCTGAAAAGTACGACCTCGGGTTGGACCTGGATCGTGTCGCCGAAACCGTTGCCGGCGGCCGCCCCATAGAAAACCCGGAGGGCCTCGTGTCTGGGTGTCTTGTCGAGAACGTCTGTGTCCTGCCTGGCGTCCCGAGCGAACTGAAAGCGACGTTCGAGCAGGTCGCAGAGGAATTCGAGGGCGACGTGGTGATCGCGACCAGATTCACGGATGCACCGGAAGGTGTCCTCGGGAGACATCTGGACGAACTTGAATCGGAGTTCGGGGTCCGTGCGGGAAGCTACCCCGGCGAGCGGGCGGATCGAAACCGGGTCCGGGTGACCGGAGACGATGCAGGAACCGTGGAATCGGCCCTGGTATGGCTCAGCGATCGCGTCACCCTCGAAGAAAGCCCGGACGAAACGGGCTAAGACGTTAGTTTCCCGTCCAGGCCTCGTGGGATTTGATCTCCTCCTGGACCGGCTCCAGGTCCTCCTTGGAGTCTATGTCCAAGAAGTTGAGCACGTCCTGGCGTGTCTGCCTGTCGACTGCCTCGACGTCCCCACCTTCGGTGAGTTTGAACGACGGTTGTTTCCGGCCCCCCAGTAAATCGGACACCTCCGCGCGCTCGTCGATCACCGGCATCGATCCTGTTTTCGCGAGAATCTCGATGGTTTCCTCGCGCCCCGATTCCATCGCCTCCCGAAGTTCGCTTGGCTCTACCATGGTCCACGTAAACCTACCTTGTCCCGGATATTAGTTTTCACTACCTTTCAATTGCACAACAAGAAGACCGGAGGTGATTGTCGTTAGCTGTGGCAGTCACTTCATATATTAGAAGAGGACACCATGCCTGGCCAGTTAGATCAACTCCGTTTTCGGAAGACAAACTTAAGTTTCACTGCTCAGTTGGTCTATCCAATGCCATCTCAACGACAACTGCTCGCGATGGCGGTGGCCGGGCTCCTCGTCCTGACGGGAGCCGTCGGCTTCGCCGCGCCAGCTGCGGCCCAGAGCGCCGAGGGGGAATGTGACTATCCGATCACAGTCACCGACGCGACGGGTACCGAGGTAACGATCAACGAATCGCCGGACAGAGTGGTGACACTCGCACCGAGCGCCGCCCAGACGATGTGGGAGATCGGCGCCCAGGACAAAGTCGTTGGAATCTCCGCCAGAGGAACGTACCTCAATGGGACTGAAGAGAAAGCGATCATCTCGAGTGACGAGGGCTTTGCCAGTACGGAGAAGGTAGTCGCCCAGGAGCCCGACCTGGTTCTCGCACCGGACATCATCGACGACAACAAAGTCCAGCAACTCCGTGACGCCGGCCTGACCGTCTACAACTTCGAGGCCGCAAGCACGCTGGCTGACGTAGCGGAGAAAACCCGCTTGACCGGTCAACTAACCGGGACCTGTGAGGGTGCAGAAGCCCGCGCGACTGAGTTCGAGGACACTGTCGAGTTGGTGCGGACGGCCGTCGAGGACGAGGAACCGCCGAAAGTCCTCTACCTGCTGGGCGGGGAGTTCACAGCCGGCGGTGAGACCTACATCAACGACGTCATCGAAACCGCCGGTGGGTCCAACGTCGCCGCCGACGCCGGTATCACGGGCTACGCCACGATTAGCCGAGAAGTCGTCGCCAACCAGAGTCCGGAGTACATAGTCATCAGTAACGAAGCCGCGAACGTCATTCCGAAAACTGAAGCGTACAACAACACCCCGGCCGTGCAGAACGGGAACATCATCACTGTCGACGCGAACTACCTGAACCAACCCGCGCCGCGATCCACGCAGGTGCTCGAGGACTTCGCGAGCGCGTGGCATCCCGAAACCTACGAATCCGCCGCCGAGAGCCTCGACGCTGGGACGACCGCCGTGACCACGGAAACCGAGGCACCCGGTTTCGGCCCGCTCGTCGCGCTCGTGGCAATCCTGGGCGCGGTGCTCCTGAGCCGACGGGAGCAGTGATGAGCCACCGAGCCCGCTGTATCGACCGACTGATATCCCAGGCGGGAGAACGGCCCTAATCCATGGCTCCCGTGGGCACCCTGGCGGTCGGGCTCGCCTTCCTTCTTGACGCCGCCGTCGGGGAGCCGCCGAGATCAATTCACCCGGTCGCGAAACTGGGACAGATCATCGCCGTGCTCGACCGTCCAGTTGCATATCCACGTGCAGCCGGAATCGTCCTCGCCGTGGTTCTCCCGGTACTCACAGCCTTGGTCGCAGCCGTTCCGGTATGGCTGCTCGAAGGGGTGAATCAATGGATCGCAGCTGGGCTGGCCGGTCTCATCCTCTTTACGATGGTCAGCCATAGGATGCTCACCTCGCTTGCCACCACCGTCATCGACGCGAGTGAAAGCGATCCCGAGACAGCGAAACGCGATATCATCGGCCTCGTGGGACGGGACACCGACTCCCTCGGACCGGGCGAACTCCGGAGTGCCGCCGTCGAGAGCCTGGCAGAGAACCTCGCGGACGGCCTCGTCGGCCCGCTATTGGCCTTCGGGTTGGGAAGTCTCCTCTCGCTTCCGGTCGCGGTGGGCGCGGCCGTCTGGGTAAAAGCCGTCAACACCCTCGACTCGATGCTGGGCTACCCCGACCGACCGTTCGGCACGGGAAGTGCCCGCCTGGATGATCTGGTCGAATGGGTTCCGGCCCGTCTGAGCGCAGGCCTCATCGCTCTCGCCGCCGGGAGCCCAGGAACGCTCTCCCAAGCAAGAGAATGGGCCACAGCCCCACCGTCGCCGAATTCCGGCTGGCCGATGGCCGTGATGGCGGCGACGGTCGAGTCACGACTCGTGAAACCAGGCGTCTACGACCTCAATCCGACGGCTTCGCTTCCGGACGGACCGACAGCAACACGGGCAGTTCGCGTGGGACGACGAGCCGGACTGCTGGCCTTCGCCCTGGCAGGGGTGATCGCATGGTTCTGAGAGCGATCAGGGGCGCGATTGGCTTTCTAACGACCCTGCCAGTGGGACAGACCGGCGAGGCGTGGGACGCCTTCGCCGATCGCCCTGCAAGTATGGTGACCGTGGGCTACGTACTCGGCGTCCTCATCACGATTCCGCTTCTCCTTCCGCTCCCAGGCCCGATTTCTGGGTTCGGGTTCGTCCTCGCGATCGGGATCTTCACCGGGATCAACAACATCGACGGTTTGCTGGACGTCGCTGATGGAGTCGCAACCCACGGCGACGCCGACGACGCCAGAAAAGCGATGAAAGACAGCGACGTCGGGGTGGCCGCCGTGCTGACGCTCGGACTGTTGCTGGTCGGCCTATTCGCAGTAGGGATGACCCTCGCAGGGGGCGGCGTCCGGGTGATTGCGCTCGTCGTCGCAGCGGAGGTCGGTGCCAAATTGGGGATGGTCGTCGTGGTCGCGCGTGGGAGCGCTTCGCACACCGGGCTCGGATCTGCGCTCTCCAGTAGCACGGACGAGTACACCGCACCGCTGGGGCTCCTGTTGGCGACGCCAGCCGTTTTCCTCTCCGTTCCGCATCCCGCGGCTGGTCTTGCGGTCCTTACTGGCTTGCTGACGGGCCTCGCAGTCGAGCGGTGGGCCAGCGAGCGTCTCGGTGGCATAAGCGGGGACGTGCTGGGGGCCACGAACGAACTCGCCAGACTCGCCGGCCTGCTCATGGGGGTGATCGCGTGGACGCTCTTGTGATGTGTGGCGGCCAGGGCCGACGACTCAACGCCGACATGGAAAAGCCACTCTACGAAATCGACGGCCAGCCGATGATCGATCGAGTCCTCGAGGCCCTCGAGGAAAGTCACATTGAGACCGTCTACGCGGTCGGTTCGCCGGCCGTTCCCGAGACGATGGCCCACGTGTCAGTCCCGACAATCGAGGGGCCCGGAGAAGGATACGTCGCCGACCTGAACGTGGCTCTCGATACGGTGGAGCAGCCTGTCCTCACCATCGGGGCAGACCTGCCGCTGTTGCAACCAGCAGGCATCAATTGGGTGCTCGAAGCCTACGAAACAGGCTCCGCGATGGTCGCAGTGCCGGCCGAGCGCAAGCGAGAGCTGGGGGTTTCGATCGACGAGACGAGCACTTACAGGGGGACCACGGTCGTCCCGACTGGCGTCAACGTCGTCGGCGAACCGACACCAGAAACCACGATCATGACAGAGACAATCCAATTCGCGGTCAACGTGAACCGACCTCGGGACGCCCGCATCGCTACCCACCTCGCGAGGCACCATGGACAGTGAAAGCATCAGGCAGGTGGCCCGCGTCCCACACGGCAGCGAACCGCAGGCAGAGGGCATCGACTTCAGCGCGAATGTCAACCCCGAAACGCCGCCCGGCGTCGGGGGGGTCTACCAGGCTGCCTTCGAGGAATCCCGAGCGTATCCAGCTGAGTCCACACCGATCTACCGACTGGCCGCAAGTGAGTACGTCGGGGTCGATCCGGGCGAGGTGATTCCGACACCAGGCGGCCTCGCGGCGATTAGACTCGCACTTTCGGCCACCGTCGATCCGGGGGAGACAGTGCTCGTTCCGGCGCCTAGTTTCGGCGAATACGAGCGGGAAGTCCGGTTGCAAGGGGCCGAACCGGTTTTCGTCGACCACGACGAACTCCTGGCCGCCAATCCAAGCGATCACGCCCTCGCGATCGTCTGTAATCCGAACAATCCGACCGGCGAGGCCTATCAGGCTGAGGAACTCCGAGCCTTCCTCGAGCAGAGTCATTCTGCCGAGACGCCAGTGCTCATAGACGAGGCCTTCCTCGGCTTCACGGAGGAACCCACGCTCGCGGGTGCGGAGGGAGCGATCGTTGCCCGCTCGCTGACGAAGCTTTTCGGCCTACCGGGACTGAGAGCCGGGTTCGCGGTCGCTACCGGCGACTTGCGAGACCGGCTTGAGCGGGCCCGAATGACGTGGAATATGGGGGTTCCGGCGTTGAACGTCGGTGCCCAGGCGATGCGCGCAACGGAGTTCGTGAAGCAAACCCGGGAGCGAGTGGCGAGAGAACGATCACAGTTGCAATCCCGGTTGGAACAGCAGTATACGGTCCAGGGCTCCGACGCCCCGTTCCTCCTGCTGGAGGTCGAGGGATCAGTTACAGACCTGTTAGAGCGGGCGAGAAAGCAGGGTATCATCCTCCGGGACGCCCGGACGTTCCGCGGCCTGGAGTCCCACGTGCGGATCGCCATCCGCCGCCCATCGGAAAACCGGCGGCTGGAGGAGGTGCTCTTGGATGGTTGAGACGACGATTCGGGACGAAGTGCTCCAGGTTCGGATTCCGAACGCTCGGTGGCTCGTCACTGGCTGGAGCGGGGGGTACCACGACAGCGACGTCGCCTACAACGTTTCCGTGCCGGAGGGCTGGGACCGGACTGACCTGGGTGCCTATTCACGGGAACGTCGCGAAGCCGCAGGCTTTGAAACTGACGGCCCCTCCCTTTTGACCGGAGTGGAGCTTCGACACGCCGCCGGCGCCCGTCTGGACGGGGTCACAGCGATCGCAACCGTCGGCCTCTCCAATCCGACCTCGTTGCCGCTCGATCCGGACGGAACGACTCCGGAGGGACTCGTCACCGCGGGCGACGCGGAAATCGGAACGGTCAATCTGCTGGTCGGCACGAGTCGGTCGCTCGAAGATGGGGCCCTCGCGACGCTTTTGGCAGGGGTTGTTGAAGCGAAGACGGCCACCTTGCAACAGCTCAGCGGATTCACTGGAACCACCTCTGATGCCGTCGCGGTCGCCACTGATCGGACCGGCGAGCCCGCGACCTTCACCGGGAGTGCGACCGCGGTCGGTGACGCTGCCCGATCGGCCGTCAGAGCAGCCGTCAAAGCGAGTTTCGAGTCACGGTTCGCGGAATCAGAACCACCAGAAAGCGTGGCAAGCGCCGATACTGGCATCCGGAGCAGTCGGCAGGCAGCCCTTTTTGAGCCATGACGGAAGCAACAGATCTCGGAGCGTCGACCATCCTCGTGGCCGGCACGAAGAGTCACGTCGGCAAATCCGTGGTCACAGCAGGCCTGGCGCGGTTACTGGCGAATAGGGGAGCCGCAGTTGTACCGTTCAAGGCCCAGAACATGAGCAACAACGCCCGCGTCGTGGTCTCGCCGGACCGCGACGGGGAACACGAGACCGACGCCGGGGCCGAATACGGCGAAATCGGCGTCTCCCAGTACGTGCAGGCCAGGGCGGCGAAAGTGACGCCAACCACTGACCTGAATCCGGTCCTCCTCAAGCCCCGCGGCGACCGGGAGAGCCAACTGGTTCTCCACGGCCAGGCCAGAGCCCACCACGAACCCGGGGAATACTACGACGAGCACTGGGAGACCGCGCGGGACGCTGCCGTGAGTTCCTATCGCCGGCTGAGCGAGGAGTACGACGTCATCGTCGCGGAGGGAGCCGGAAGCATCGCGGAGATCAACTTGCACGACCGGGACCTGGCCAACGTCGAAACCGCCCGGTTCACCGACGCCGAAATCCTCCTGGTCGGGGACATCGAGCGTGGCGGGGTCTTCGCAAGCCTCTACGGCACCCTCGAGTTGATGCCCGAGGACCTTCGCGAGCAGGTGAGTGGGGTTGTCATCAATAAATTTCGGGGCTCAAAGGCGGTGCTCGAACCGGGGATCGAAGCGTTCGAGGAGATGACGGGGGTGCCGGTGCTGGGGGTCGTGCCAGCAGACGATCCGGGCTTGCCGTCCGAGGACAGCGTAACATTGCCGGCACAAGGGGAAGCAACCGTCTTCGGGGAGAGCAACCTTCCACCCGAAGCGACTGTGAAGATCGCCGTTCCGCGTCTTCCGTTCGTCTCGAACTTTACGGACCTCGAACCGCTCGCGGCCGAACCCGGCGTGGAAGTGTGGTACGTGCCCCTGGACGCCGACCTCAAGGAGTACGACGCCGTCGTGCTCCCGGGCTCGAAAAACACCGTGGACGACCTGCGAGCGCTCCAGGACGCCGGCTTCGGCGCTGAAATTCGGGCGTTCGACGGCCCGGTCCTGGGAATTTGTGGCGGCTACCAGATGCTTGGCGAGCGAATCGAAGCCGCGGGCGTCGAAAGCACGGAAGTGACGGGGACTGTCGAGGGCCTTGGGCTACTTCCTGTGGTGACGACTTTTTCCGCGGAGAAAGAGGTTACCCGAACCACCTGCACGATTGAGGGACTGGGCCCGATCGCCGGTGCTGAGGGAACGGCAAGCGGCTACGAGATTCACATGGGCGAAACGCGGTTCCTCGAAGCCCTCGACCATCCACTGGAGGCCTCAAGCGCACTCGACGGGTCAGTGCTAGGCACGTACCTCCACGGGATTTTCGAGACCGACAGCGTCAGGAACGCGTTCGTAGAGAGGCTATTCGAGCGGTCTGAGGCCGAACGACCGGACCAGCCTGAATCTGAGGCCTCGCCATACGAACGGGCGGCAACGCTGGTCGAAACCAATCTCGATCTCTCCGTACTCAACGCGTTCGCGGGTTCCAAAAGTTAGAAGAGGTGATCGTCGATGGCTCTCACTCCACCAGCAACCTCCCAGACGCGGGTCTCGATTCCGGCGGCCTCGATTTCTTGCCGTACTTCGTCGACGTACTCGGCAGTCGTGTTGAGATAGGCCGTCGCCCCAGTATCCGCGGAGAAGTACACCGGGATCCCGGTCTCGCGGAGTTCCCGGACGGTTTCGAGGACGCCCAGGGTTTCCGGGCGCCAGTAGAGCCACCGCTCGGGTCCGGTCATCGTGACCCCCAACAGCTCGATCGACTCTCGTTCGGCGATTTCGAACGTCGTTTCGAAGTCCCCCGCCCGGATCGCACCGCGCAGGTCCGCGGCGGTTTCGTGGACGCCCGCCAACCGTGCCTGGAAGTACGGGGAGTCCGGGGTCGAGGAGTGAGCCCGGGAAGTGTGCTTTCGCTCCGGCAGCGAGGCGATCACGATTCGGATCTCTGAATCGAACCCAGCGGGAATCGGCTCAGCGACCGCCGCCTCCGGGGCCCCCGCCGTTCGTAAATGAGCGAACCCGCCCACCACGCTCCGGGCTGCCGAAGCGGCGCCTCGCCTGGCGAGCCAGGAGAGTTCGTCACGAGACAGGTCCAGTCCTGCGGCATCGGCACCGGCCTTCGCGAGAGCCGCGTACGCCGAGGCAGAGGCCCCCAGTCCCACGTTCGATTCGAACGTGTTCTCCGAGACCACGCGGGCTCCGGCGTCGATTCCCGCTCGGTCACGCACCAGCCCAAGTACTTCCGCGACTCGGTCGGCGCCTTCCTCGTCGATCGGATCGCCGTCGACCGTGACTGTGTCATCCTGCTGGCCGAATTCGACTGTCGTCGTCGTTCGGGACGGAGCGGTACAGAGCGAGATCGAGTCGTGGGCCGGCAGATTGCGCTCCGGGTCCCGGAAGCCGTGGTACTTCAGCAGCCCCTGAATGGGGTGGGCGACGGCGGTGGCTTTCATACCCGACTCCTCTTTGGCCCACCACCCAATAACCAGTTCCGGTCGATCGGGGGAGCACCCTTTTCAAGTAAGACGAATTATATATTCTATGACGGTTCTCGTTACTGGTGCCACCGGTTTCGTCGGGAGTTACCTGATCCCCGACCTCCTCGACCACGGATACGACGTACGGGCCCTCTCGCGGAACAAAGAGAAAGCCCAATCCCAGCTCGATTCCCGGGTCGAAGTCGTTGAAGGCGACGTCCTCGATCCGGAGACCCTGGATGACGTCTTTACGGACATCGACGTCGCTTACTATCTCGTCCATTCCCTGGGGATCGGTGAGGCCTTCGAGGAGCGAGACAACCGCGCGGCTGACAACTTCGCCGAGGCCGCAAGCGAGGCTGGTGTCGAGCGAGTGATCTACCTGGGCGGGCTTGGCGAAACCGGGCCCGACCTGTCTCCCCATCTTCGCTCGCGGCGGGAGGTCGAAGAGCACCTCCGGCAGGGGAGCTATGACCTTACCACGTTCCGGGCGGCGATCATCGTCGGGAGCGGGAGTGCGAGTTTCGAGATGGTACGGCAACTGGTCTCCAGGCTGCCGGTGATGATCACGCCAAAATGGGTTCGGACCCCCTCCCAACCGATCGCCATCGACGACGTGATCGAATATCTCCGCCGGGCTATCGAGACCCCCGAAACCGCCGGCGAAACCCTTGAAATCGGTGGCCCAGAGGTCCTTTCCTACCAAGAGATGATGGAGCGGACCGCCGCCGCAGCTGGGCGGAATCTCAAGGTAATCCCGGTACCGGTCCTGACCCCGAAGCTCTCGGTCTACTGGATCGACCTGGTAACGGATACGCCAAAGCACATCTCTCATCCGTTGATCGAGGGGCTTCGAAATCCGGTCGTGGTGACAAACGATCGGGCCGAAGAGCTGATTCCGATGGAGCTAACGCCGTTTGACGAAGCACTCGAGCGCGCCATCGAAGAGGAATGAGCGGAACCCGTCCCACGGGAGACACGGAGTGGGTATACGAGAGCATCGTCAGGAGCGTGCCGATCGTCAATACCTCCCGGCGGACGGCCCTCGCGGTCCAGTTCCTCGGCTTCGAGGCCGCAGTGCTGCTGCTGGGGTGGTATCACGGCCTACCGGAGGCAGCGATTGCGGGCACGGTCGGGTTGCTGGTTGCGGTCGGCGGCAGTGCGTTCATGCTCCGCCTGTCCAGCGGGTTCCGATCCCACAACCGACCGCGTCGGTATCTGGAACTGCTCTTTGGCTCACGGATCGAGATCGTCCTGGGCCTCGTCTCCTTCATTCTGCTCATCGTGTACGTCTTCGTCTACGATCCACAGATGAACGGGCCATCCCTCGTGAGTACACTTCTCGGCGAGCAGCCACCGCTTCTCTTCACCTTCGTCCTCCTGATGATCGGCTGGGACGTGGCCTACAGGATCGGCGTCGGCTGGTGGGCCTGTGTCACCGGATTCTGGCGGACGGTCCGCTACGGAAACACGCTCGACGCGAAAAAACGGCGGCAATTTGCCCGTCTCGACGCCATGACCATCGGATTCGCGTCCTTGCAGCTTTTGTTCGTCCCGATCCTTTTCGGGCACCCGATCCTCCAGACCATCGTCGTCGGGCACGTCGTGGCCGTCGGCGCGGTCTCTGGAGCCTCGATCGCGATGCTTCAGTGAGACTGCGCTTATACGGTCGCCGGTTGTAGTGAACCGGTATGGGCCAGGCTCGGATTCGTGGAGTGTTCGTCCTCCTCGTCGCCCTCGCCGTCCTGGCAGTTATCGTCGGTGGGCCGCAGGGCGGAGTCGTCCCACTCGACACCTCCCCGGACGAACGCGTCACCCTAACTGTCCGCGACGATGGGGGCGACGAACTTGGACAAATCGACGCGATGGTCGCCGACGACTACGGTGAGAAGTACACGGGGCTCAGCGATACCGACAAGCTGGCGCCCAGTGAAGGAATGGTCTTTGTCTACGAGGACACGGCCAAGCGAGCCTTCGTGATGCGGGATATGGCCTTCCCGATCGACATCATTTTCGTGGCCGGCAACGGCACAATCGTTGGGATTGAGGAGGCCGCCGTGGACGACGACGGACGGTTTACGGGGACGGCCAGATGGGTCATCGAAGTGAATCGCGGATACACGACGGCCCACGGAATCGAGGTAGGTCACAGCGTCGTGGGTCTTCCCCGGTAAGTGACAGTCGTTTCGCCAACGTTTTTCATCGAACACCGCTCCAGAGAGACACATGGCGACGCCAGCCGACGACGATGACCCCTTCGAGGACGTCAGGGAGCAGGCGACAAATCCGATGGGGCGGCTGTTCGTCGGTTACGGCAAGGGATACGTCCCGTACTTCCTCGTCGGCGTGCTGACGAGTATCTTCGCGCGACTGTTGGATCTGCTGCCGCCGGTCCTCCTGGGAATCGCGATCGACGCCGTGTTCCGGAACGACATTCCCTTCGACGGTCGGTTGCCGTTATCCTGGCTCCCCAAGTCTTGGCTCCCGGCCACGGCCGATGGCGAGTTCTGGTTCACGGTTGCGATTATCGCGGCGAGCTTCGGCGGTGCAGCGGTCTTCCACTGGACCCGCAACTGGGGCTGGAACGCCTTCGCCCAGAAGGTCCAGCACGACGTTCGGACCGACACCTACGACGAGATGCAGCGACTCGACATGGAGTTTTTCGCCGACAAGCAGACCGGCGAGTTGATGTCCATCCTCTCGAACGACGTGAACCGGCTGGAGCGGTTCCTCAACGAAGGGATGAACGGGTCACTGCGGCTCGGCGTGATGGTGCTCGGAATCGGTGGGGTCCTCTTCGCGCTCAACTGGCAGCTCGCGCTCGTGGCCCTGCTCCCGGTGCCACTGATCGCGCTTTTCACCTACGTCTTCGTCCAGTTGATCCAGCCGAAGTACGCCTCGGTCCGGTCTTCGGTGGGCACGTTGAACTCCCGGCTGGAGAACAACCTCGGGGGCATCTCGGTGATTAAAAGCGCGAACACCGAGGCTTTCGAATCCGACCGGGTTGAGGACGTCTCGATGGAATATTACGACGCCAACTGGGACGCGATCCGGACCCGAATCACCTTTTTCCCCGGGCTGCGACTGCTGGCGGGGATCGGCTTTGTCATTACCTTCACCGTCGGCGGCCTCTGGGTGTTCCGCGGTACGGCTCCGGGGCCGTTTTCGGGGACCCTGGAGGTCGGCAGTTTCGTCACGTTCATCCTGCTGACCCAGCGGTTCATCTGGCCGATGGCCCAGTTCGGCCAAATCATCAACATGTATCAGCGGGCGCGAGCCTCTGCCGAGCGGATTTTCGGCTTGATGGACGAGCCCAGCAAGATCCCGGAGGATCCCGACGCACCGCCCATCGAAATCACGAAGGGGGAGGTCGTCTTCGAATCGGTGACCTTCGGCTACGACGACGAGCCGATCGTCGAGGACCTCTCTCTGGAAGCTGGCAGTGGGGAGACCGTCGCTATCGTCGGGCCGACAGGAGCCGGGAAATCAACGGCGCTCAAGCTTCTGCTACGGATGTACGACGTCGACGACGGGGCCATCCGCATCGACGGCCAGGACGTCCGGTCTGTCTCCCGATCGAGCCTGCGCGACCACGTCGGCTACGTGAGCCAGGACACCTTCCTCTTCTTCGGGACGGTCTTGGAGAACATTCGCTACGGGTCACCGGACGCCTCCAAGGACGAGGCCATCCGGGCAGCCAAAGCAGCGCACGCCCACCAGTTCATCGAGGACCTTCCTGAGGGGTACGACACGAAGGTCGGGGAACGGGGCGTCAAGCTCTCTGGTGGCCAGCGCCAGCGGATCGCCATCGCCAGGGCGATCCTCTCGGACCCGGAGGTGCTGATCCTCGACGAGGCAACCTCCGACGTCGACACGGAAACCGAGATGCTGATACAGCGCAGTCTCAGCGAATTGACTGCGGATCGCACGACCTTCGCCATCGCCCACCGGCTGTCGACGGTCAAAGACGCCGATACGATCGTCGTTCTGGACGAGGGGCGGGTCGTCGAGCGAGGAACTCACGACGAACTCCTGGCCGAAGACGGACTGTACGCCAACCTCTGGGGCGTGCAGGCCGGGGAGATCGACGATCTGCCCGAAACCTTCGTCGAGCGAGCCCGTGAGCGGATATTGGACCCCGACGACCTCGATGACTAAGCCTTCGGCAGGCGGGATATTTTAGGGGTTGCCGGTCGGCTGGTGCACATGGACCTCCATCGTCACACCTGGACCGATGCCGAGGACACCGCGACCGACCTGGCCTTTCTGCCGGTCGGGAGCACCGAACAGCACGGTCCCCACGACCCCCTCGGGACGGACTTCCTGGCTGCCGAAACCGTCGCCAGCGAAACCGCCGAGGAGCTTGCGGCGTCGGTGATGGTGGCACCGCCGGTGCCGGTGGGGATCTCCAGAGAACACCGGCAGTTCACCGGAACGCTCTGGGTCTCGCCGGAGACGTTTCGCTCGTACGTCCGGGAGGTGGCAGAATCGCTGCTCCATCACGGATGGAATCGCATCGTCCTCGTCAACGGTCACGGAGGGAACGCCCCAGCGCTCGGGGAAGTAGCAGCCGAACTGTCCCGGGACGAAGAAGGGTTGGTCGTTCCTTTCACCTGGTTTGACGCCGTCGATGGCGCCTTTTCGATGGGGCACGCCGGACCCCTCGAAACGTCGTTTTTACTCCACGAACACCCGGACCTGGTGCGAGAGGACCGATTGGAAGCTGGGCGGGATGGCGGAGCAGAGCGGTGGGGCGATTGGGTCGCGTCGACCAATCTGGCCCACGATACCGCGACGTTCACCGACAACGGAACGGTTGGCGATCCAACAAAGGCCACCGCCGAGGAGGGCGAAAAGCTGCTCGAGTCGGCCAAATCGGCGCTCGGTCAGCTTGTGGCGGCCCTCCAAGAGCGGCCCGTCGACCAGCCGCCGCATAAGTAAGATTTGAAGAGGATTGGTACCTTCACTCCTGACTAACCTGCAACGGATTCTATGTCTCTCCGAAAGTATATCCCCCAGACCGCTCCCGCGGAGCGATCGTTGGTCCTCGTCGAGGGGGACACCCCCAAACCCGTTTCTAAAATGCTGGCAGAAACATTCGAGGATCAGCCGGTTTCGATCGAGACCACCGATCACCACGGGTATGTGGAGAATACAGTCCTGCTGGTGGAGGATGGATCAGTCCTCGCGAGTTCCTCACTGCGGAAACTCCAAGACAATCTCCTGCTGATAAACTCGGATCTCTTCATCACGGGTTCACGGGATCTAGACGACGTCGAAGTGCCCGCGATAATCAGGAACCTCGAAGGCGTCCCATTCCGCCTGTGGGGATACCCAGAGTCAAACACAGAAAAGTTGCTGTTGATCCTCATTTCCCGGTTCGTCGAGCGACGGGCGATGGAAGCCGGCAGCGGACAGCTTCGATCGTCGTTTCAGCGACTCTCCCGGGTCAAAGACGAAGTCGGGACCCGCTCGGTCTATGAAGGCCTCAGCGACACTGACCTCTCGGTTCACGTCTACGGCCTCCCGGACTGGATCCCCTCAAGGGAACTTGATCTCGTGACCCACGCGGGCCGCGGGCCGAACTTCGAACGCGCCTGGTTCGTCATCTTCGAGCCAGCGGACACCGAGGTCGATCCCTATGGTCTGCTGGCTTACGAAACGGAGCCGCGTCGCTGGCACGGGTTTTTCACGAGCGACGAAACACAAATTGCGGAGATCGCGACCGAGATTCGCCAGGAGATGTAATCCGGTTAGTTCACCGCGTCGAGTTTCATCAGCGGGTAGCCGTCCTCCATCGCCATCGAAGCGGTCGCCCGACGCCCCTCTTGCTCGACGACCACCTCGACTGTCATGTGCCGGCCAGCGAGCCCCGTATAGCCGTACGGGCCCACGTCAGATTCGAGGGCTGTCTCGTCGATACTGACCGAAACCGATTCGCAGTGGGGCTGGTTTTCGATCGATTCCTCGATGGCAGTTTCGAGGCTCGCGGCACTCTCCGGGCTCACTGGGGTCCCGATAAACTGGTGGAACATGGCCCCGAGCTTGATGCCGACTTCGAAGCTCGCTTCCTCGCCGTCGGTTGGCATAGGAGAATCGTAGGCGGAGGGAGGCAAAGCCGTTCCGGCTCTGAACCACATGCTACTTATTCCAGCTTCCCGACTCACCGAACGAATGGACGAACCGGTCCTGCTGACGGGGGCTGCGGGGCGCGTCGGGACCGCGATCAGGGACGGAATCGGCGAGGACTACGACTTCCGGCTCTTCGATCGGGAGCCGCCGACTGGCGAGGTCGACCACCCGCTTTTCGTCGGCGACGTCAGCGAACGCGAGACCCTGGTGGAAGCGATGGAAGACGTAGCAGCCGTCGTTCACCTTGCGGGGGACCCGCGGACGGAAGCCCCCTGGGAGAGCGTGCTCAAAAACAACATCGACGGCACGCGGACCGTCTTCGAGGTGGCCGTGGAATCCGACGTCGAGAAGGTAGTCTTTGCCTCCTCGAATCACGCTGTCGGTCACTACGAAACCGATCGGAAACCGGACCTCTACCGAGTTGACGACGATTTCCGTCTCGACGGCACCGAACTCCCCCGGCCGAGCAACCTCTACGGCGTGAGCAAAGCCGCCGGTGAAACTCTGGGCCGGTACTACCACGACGAGTACGGCCTCTCCGTGCTCAACGTCCGTATCGGCAATCTTACGAAAGACCACCCGCCGCGGAACTACGAGCGCGGACAGGCGATGTGGCTCTCCCACCGGGACTGTGCGCACCTCTTCGATCGAGCGATCCAGGCTGACTACGACTACGAGATCGTCTACGGAATTTCGGACAACGATCGCAAGTTCTACTCGCTGGATACAGCGCGGGAAGTCCTTGGGTATGATCCACAGGACAATTCAGGGGAGTATACGTTCGACGGCGAGCCGAAGTCCGAATAGTTACTCGAGGAAGACGTGGCGCGGCCGGTCGGCCAGCATTTCCCGGCCGGCCGACACCGTGTCGCGGAAGTCCGCGGACTCGAAGAATTCCATCGCAGCTTCGCGAGAATCCCACTTGCTGGCGATGAACATGTCGTTTTCGTCAGCGACGTTCACCAGCAGCGCGGTCTCCCTGTGGCCGTCCAAGTCCGAAAGCGCTGCCGTGACGCCGTCGAACGTGTCCACGAACTCCTCGCGGTGGTCGGGTTGGACTGTGTAGAACATGCCCATCGTGCCCCAGCCGTCCGGGGCCTCGCCCGGCTTGCCGACGGTCTCCGGGAGATCAGAGAGGAAGCCGGCCGCCGTTTCGGCCGCCGATTGGGTCTCCCAGACACTGACCACCGCGTTCGGCCCCTCGCCGTGAGAATGGTAGACAGCCGTCGACTCGTGGGTGTCGTAATGCTCGAAGTTCGATCGCAGACCGTCGATCTCGTCCACGAGGGTATCGACCGACGCCTCTGAGTAAAGTGCGACAGCATGAACGTCCTCGCCGTGGGGCTGGCCAGCGTAGACGTCTTCCGCGGAGAGTGACTCTCGGACCGGATGGTCGGCACCCTCGGACGCTTCTTCCTCCTTTTCGACAGGCACCTGGGCCCCGTTCATGTAGGCCTCCAGATCGCTTGGCGGGAACCGCCGGCCGACGTAGAATGGACCGAAGTTTCCGTACTTGGCGGTCGCCTCGTCGAAGCGCATCTCGTAGACGATTCGTTTCAGCTCCGTCGCGTCGTTGCTGAAGAGGGTTACCCCCCACTCCCAGTTGTCCAGGCCGAAACCGGAGGTGATGTATTGGGTGATCGTCCCGGCGTAGCCCTTCCCGGTTTCACCGTGTTCGGCCATCATTTCCGCTCGTTCCTCCATCGGGGTCGTGTACCAGTTGGCACCGGGATCGCGGCGCTTGCCCATCGGGTAGAAGGAGACGTACGCGTCCTCGGGAATCGACGGGTAGAGCTTCGACTCCATGTACCGTTCCAGCCCCGTGTCGACGGTGGCGTCCTCGTCGAAGTAGTCCTGGGAGGTGTACCCGCCGACTTCAGTCACCGAAACGAAGGAGGTGGAGCGGTCCGCGAACCGAGCGAAGGGGGTGCCGTTGAGTTGCCGTTCTGCCTGCTCGATGGCGTCCAATGTCGGGCGGAGGTGGAGAATCAGGAGATCTGCCTCGTGGCCCGTAATCGTGAAAACGGCGGTGTCGCCCTCCCTCCCGTCGGCGACGCTTTCGAGGTACTCCGTGGCGGCCTCGATCGCCTCACTTCGCCCACGCTCCGGTGTGGACTGCCAAGCCGGCCAGTCGATCGTCCGAAAGTCGTGCAACACGAACCAGCCCTCGTCGGTGGGTGGTGGGTCAGCCATTATCACTCGTTTTCGGGCCGGGTAAATGAGCGTTGGCAGACCGGCAGCGCCCTCTGGGTCCCTCACGGGTCCAGAGCGCCCGGGATCGCTCTCGGAGAACGTGGGTGCCAAATCGCGTCCCACGGGGCCTGTTCCACCTGTCCGAGTTCGTTTTCGAACCGCAATGTCAGGAATGGTTACGTTTCAAGTGTGCAATACTCCCCCGTCACTCAGGGTTGGACGGCCCGAACCGTTAACCGCATTCACGGGGTATGGTATTCCATGGGATACACAATACGAGCCTCGGTGGCGGGTGAGTTCGACGACGTCGTGGACAGGACAATCGAGGCGCTCGAAGACGAGGGCTTTGGCGTCCTCGCCGACATCGACGTTCAGGCGACCTTCGAGAAGAAACTCGACGAGGAGTTCCGACAGTATCGGATCCTCGGGGCGTGTAATCCGCCGCTGGCATCGGAGGGCTTGAGCGAAGAAATCGAACTCGGTGCGCTGCTCCCCTGTAATGTCATCGTCTACGAGGGTGCCGACGGCGACATCGTCGTGAGTGCGATCGACCCGAGTCAGTTGCTTGCCGTCCCTGACAACGACGCGCTCGAACCCATCGCGACCGAAGTCAGGGAGCGATTCGATCGGGTACTGGCAGCCGTTCGGACGGAATTCGAGCCCACAACGGAGGCCTGACCGGGTTGGCTTCATCAGATCAACTCGGCCCGACGACGATCCTGCTGCTGATCCTCGGCGCCATCCTCCTGCTCCCCCTCCTCACGATGGGGCTGGGATTCGGCGGGATGATGGGCTACGGGGGAATGATGGGGCAGTATGGTACGGGTGGCTGGTGGCCGTTGGTGGGACTGCTCGTCCCGCTCCTCGTCCTCCTCGTGCTCGTCGGGGGTGGCTATCTCCTCATCCGGCGCATGGGCGAGACAGGGCAGGATCCCTCGATGGAGGAACTCCGTATGGCCTACGCCCGTGGCGATCTCACGGACGAAGAGTTCGAAACCCGACGCGAGAAGCTCGAAAAATAGGTCCCACAGAGCCCACAGAGTTCCAAATAGTTCGAAACCGGGCTGGAATTCTTCCGCGTCGGCCTGGTACCGCTGTCCCAAACCGAAAGGGCCTACTTGGGAACTCTTCGATGTTCACGCAATGAAATTTGAGGACTACGTGGAACTCGATTCCTCGACGATCGGCCTGAGCGCAGTCTTCGCCGCAGCCGTGACGATCGCGACGATGGCGATCTCGATTCCGATCGGCTTTGGCTTTCTCAATTTCGGCGAAATCGTAATCTACACAGCAGCGTTTCTCTTCGGCGGGACCGTCGGTGGGCTGGCTGGAGGGGTCGGGGCCGGGGCCGCAGACGTCCTGCTTGGGTACCCCATGTGGGCGCCAATTACGCTCGTCGGCAAGGGCTTAGAAGGGTTCATCGTCGGCCACCTGGCCGGCAAGAGCCTCCGAAGCAAAGCTATCGCAGTCGCCATCGGCGCGCCGTTCATGATCGCCGCCTACGTCCTTACCACGGCCGTGCTCTACGGAATCCCGGCTGCTGGCCCGGAGCTTGCCGCCGACGTGCTGCAGGCAGGGCTTGGCTTTGCGATCGCCGTCCCGCTGTCCAAGCTCCTGGAGGATCGGCTCCCTGAACTACGATGAGCCTGCTGGCCGCCAGGGACGTGACCGTGACAGGCCCCGACGCAGATCCGATCCTCCAGAACGTCTCCTTGTCAATTGAGGACGGCGAGACGGTCCTCCTTGCCGGCGGCTCGGGGAGCGGGAAGTCATTATTGGGGCTCTCCCTGTGCGGCCTGCTCGAAAACCGGCCGGGGCTGTCTGTCACTGGCGAGGTCGAACGAAGTGGCTCGGTCGGACTGCTCTTTCAGGACCCGCGAACCCAACTCGTCCGCGAACGGGTTCGCTCGGACGTCGCCTTCGGGCTGGAAAATCGCGGCGTGGCTCCGGAACGGATCCACGAACTGATCGATACCTGGGCCGAGCGGTTGAGCGTTACCCACCTCCTGGATCGTGAAATCGCTGGTCTCTCGCGTGGCGAACGAACGCTCGTCGCCCTGCTGGGGGTTTTGGTGACCGAGCCGGACGTGATCGTCCTCGACGAGCCGTTGGCAGCCCTGGACGCGACGAACCGCTCGCTCGTGCTCGATACCATCGATTCGCTCCGTGGCGAGACCGCACTTCTCGTGACCGAGCAGCACGTGAGTCCACTCCTGACACGGGTCGACCGCGTTCTGGTCCTCGAGGACGGCGAAGTGGGGGCCATGGGATCGGCCCGGGAGGTCCTGCCGGCACTCAAGCGGGCCCGGGTCCGGCTCCCGTTTAGCACGCAAGTCGCACTGGAACGGGACGTGCCGATCGAGCAAGTGCCACTCACTGGGTGAAGCGTGATCGAGATCACCGATCTGACCTTCGAGTACGAGGACGGCCCCCGGGTGTTCGACGGCCTCTCCGTCGACATCGAGAGTGGCCAAACAATCGCGGTCTGCGGCGCCAACGGCACCGGAAAATCGACGCTTCTCAGGCTGCTCGCGGGGCTTTTGGAGCCGACGGCAGGCCGGATACAGATCGGGGACGGCGACGACCCAAGCGTCGGACTCGCCCCTGAAACGCCTGCTGACGGGCTCTTCGCGGCCACCGTGAGAGAAGAAGTCGCCTTTTTCCCGAAGAACCGGGATCTCGACGTCGATACCCGCGTCGAAGGGGCGTTATCCGCCCTGGGGATCGAACATCTCGCAGATCGAACGCCGCAGAACCTTTCGGAGGGGCAGAAACGTCTCGTAACCGTCGCCTCTGTCCTGTCGGGAGCCCCAGACGTGGTGGGCCTCGACGAACCCACGAGCGGTCTCGACGCCGAAAGCTGGCGGCGGCTCGGTGAGCGCCTCGCCGACCTCTCGGAGACGATCATGCTCGTGACCCACGACACCGACTTCGCCTGGCAGTACGCCGACCGGGTTCTCGTGCTCTCCGAGCAGGGCAAAGAACGGTACGGAACGACCTCGGCGGTACTGGCCGATCCGGAGTTCGACCTCGGAGCCCACGGGCTTCGCGTGCCGGAGGCGGTCACCTGGGCCCGTGCCCACGACGTCGATCCGCCACCCCGGTCTGTCGGGGCTGCCGTCGACCTGCTGGAGGGGTCAGAATGAGCAGAGCAAAGCCCAAATTCGATCCGCGATCCAAGCTCACGCTCGCGCTGGCGGTCGTCGTTGCCAGCTTCCTCACCGCGTCGATTCGAGGAGAGCTGCTCCTCTTCGGAGTTTTCATACTGATCGTCGGCGGTCTCGGAGAGGTTCCGGTCCGCAGCTGGCTCCGTACCCTGGAGCCCCTCGGGCTGCTGGTCGTCGTGCTCGTGGTGCTCAACACGTTCTTCTACGCCGCCGGACCCGCCCTGTTCGCGGTGCCGATCGGGCCAGTTTCGCTCTCGTTGACCGAGGCGGGCTTTCTCCGGGCCGTTTTCATCGCGAGTCGCCTAGTTCTCATCGCCAGTGCGGGCGCCTGGTTCGCCCTGGCGACCGAGACCGAGCGCTTCGAGGCGGCCCTCGTCGAGCTGGGGATCCCCTGGTCCTTTGCGTTCCTGCTCTCGTTGACTGCGGGCCTGGTGCCACAGATGCGCGATCGGTTTCGCGTTATCGAGGAAACCCAGCGCAGTCGTGGGCTGGACCTCTCGGGCGGACCGATCTCGAAGATTCGGGCCCGGGTGCCAATGCTCATCCCGTTCCTCGTGGCCACGATTCGCTCCGGATTCGAGTTATCGACGGCCCTATCGGCGAGGGGCTTCGACGAACCAGGACCGCGAACCTCGATTACGACGGTCGATCACAGTATTGCCGACCTCGGGGTCTATCTGCTGGCTGTGGGCGTCGTGGCGGTTGCCTTCGTCGTCTAACCTGACCTCCGGGCAATCGAACCTCAAGGGTCTACTCTGTGATCACTGCATTGAGAACGGCGAACCCGAACGCCGGTGGGAAAGCCGTAGCTGAAACGAAGGGAACGATAGAACCGTCCACGGAGTCCCACACGAGTGGACGCAAGCGTGGGGCAAGTCAGGTCGCGAACGAAGTGAGCGTCCTGACGGAGATTTGAACTCCGGTCCCTGGCTCCGCAAGCCAGGAGGATAGTCCACTACCCTATCAGGACTCACCTTCGCTTGGCCCCACGCTGGTATAGCCGTTACGGACCTGGGTCGACGGGGCAAAGAGAAACGCTGGAGTACGGCCAGCCCATACCGACCGACGACATGCCGGTCGTAACGCGGGAAACACCGACGGATGCCCATCAACGGCTCCAGTCCGACGACCAGTTGGCCGCTCTGATCGACCGGCACGGCTACCTCGTCATCGAACCCGCCGAAGATCCGTTTCGCCGGCTCGTCCGAGCTATCGGCCGCCAGCAAGTCTCGATGGAATCGGCCGCTGCGACCTGGGAGCGGCTGACCGATCAGTTCGAGGTGACGCCGACGGCAATTAGGGCCGCCGACACGGAAGCTCTCAAGGCAGTCGGGCTCTCGACAGCGAAAAGCGATTACGTGAAAAACGTCGCCCAGGCGTTCGCGGATCGGGGCTGGGATCGTGCCTTCTTCGCGGAGCAGTCAAGCGAGGCCGTCGTGGATGAACTGACCGACATCCACGGCGTCGGTCCCTGGACGGCGAATATGTTTCTGATGTTCGGATTGGGACGCGAGGACGTCTTTCCCGTCGAGGACCTAGGCATCCGGCAGGCAATGGAGTCGCTGTACGCGGTCGAGACGCGAGCCGCGATGCGGAATAAAGCGACGGCCTGGGCGCCCTATCGGTCGATCGGGTCGCTTTACCTCTGGCGATACGGGGACGAGTGAGAGGGCAACGTTTAGGCCGACCCCACTCCTGGCCCGTGGTATGAGACGGCCTCGGTTCCGCCCGGCTGACGTGGCCCAGCAGATTGTGGGTGGGCTCCTCCTGGCCGGCCCCTTCGTCGTTACCGAAGAGGTCTGGTCGCTTGCTGCGGAGATGACGGTGTTTCACACCGCCTTTGCGATCCTCGCGGTCACGATAATCGGGTACAGCGCGCTGTACAAAGCCGACCGGGACCGGGACGTCGAGCGGGAATCGAATTTCCTGGGGATTCCGCTCCGATTTATCTCGATTTTGCTCGTGGCCTTCGGATCCGTGACCCTGCTGTCATTCCTGCTGACTGCTCCCACGACCTTCGGAGCGACCCACCTCGGAACAATTACGGCCATCAGCATCGGGTCGATGTTTTCCGTGGTGGGTGCGGCCGCAGCGGATTCGCTGTTCTGATCGTAACGACAAGGTTCAAGACCGAACGCGCGGCCTAGTTCTACTCAATGGGCGATATCGAGACGATCTACGAGGAGATCGAGACCGACGAGGTCTCCCTCGAGGAGTTCCGCGAGGCCGTCGAGTCGAAGGTCGAGCAGATGGGTGGGCTCGCCGACGAGGAGACGGCGGCAAAGCTGCTCGCCCACGAGCTCTCGGAGGACGAGGTAGCGGGAATCGCCGACATCGAACCCGGAATGGAGGAAGTGACCTTCACGGCAAAGGTGCTCAGCGTCGGGGACCTGCGCACCTTCGAGCGGGACGATCCCGATCAACCGGAGGGCCAAGTGCTCAACGCCGAGGTGGCCGACGAGAGCGGCCGGGTTCGGATCTCCTTTTGGGACGAGATGGCAAGCGCCGCTGAGACCGACCTGGAAGCGGGGGACGTTCTCAACCTCAACGGCCGCCCCAAAGACGGCTACGACGGCGTCGAAGTGACGATCGACCAGGTCGAGCCGGCTCCGGAGGCCGAGATCGACGTTGAGTACACCGACGACTACCGAGTCGCCGATCTCGGGCTTGGCGCCTCGGACGTGAATCTCGTCGGGGAGGTCCTTGCAACCGAACCGATTCGAACCTTCGACCGGGACGACGGAACCGAAGGCAAGGTCTCGAACCTGCTGGTCGGAGACGAAACAGGTCGGGTCAGAGTAACCCTCTGGGACGACCAGGCCGACTCCGTCGAGGACCTCTCGGCCCACGAGGTCGTCGAAATCATCGACGGCTACGTCAAGGACCGTGACGGCGCCCTCGAACTCCACGTCGGGGACCGGGGCGTCGTCGAACCGACAGACACCGAGGTCAGCTACGTGCCAGACGCCACGCCAATCGAGGATGTCGAACTCGACGAGTCGTTCGACATCGCCGGTGTCGTTCGGTCCGCTGATCCGAAACGGACCTTCGATCGGGACGACGGCACCGAAGGCCAGGTCCGCAACGTCAGGGTACAGGACGAAACCGACGACATCCGCGTGGCGCTGTGGGGTGACAAGGCAGACCTGGAGGTCGGGCCGGGAGACGAGGTCCTATTCGTCGACGTGGCGATCCAAGACGGATGGCAGGACGACCTCGAAGCCTCGGCGAACTGGCAATCGACAGTCGTGCCGCTCGAAGACGGCGTGGCCGACGCGCCAGCAACCGACCAGCAAAACGAAGGGGGCCTCTCGGCATTCGGAGGCTCCGAGTCGGAAGCTAACCAATCGTCGGGCGAATCGGCTTCGGCAGAAGAGACGGACACGGAACCAGAGCCTTCCTCGACAGAAGCGCCTCGAGATGTCGAGTTCACCGGCGTGGTCGTGCAGGCCGGCAACCCAGTCATCCTCGACGACGGCGAGCAAACCGTCACCGTCCAGTCCGACGTCGACGTCGAGCTCGGGGAGGAGCTCACGGTGGTAGGGGAACTGTCAGATGGCATCATCGATCCAGAACGAGTCGAGTAGGGTCAGAACAGACCTGTGGGTCGGCCGGCACGGGAAACAGTTAAGCCGGTGACAGCCGGGGGTTTTGGGTATGCGCGTTGAGCTGCCATTTTCTCCCGTCGATTCGCTCATCAGAACCGTGGCGGGAGATCTGCGGGTAAGCGCGGATGCCGCCGAAGCACTGGCCCGCAAGATTCAGTCCGACGGCGCCGAAATCGCGGCCAGAGCGGCCCAGGGGACCGAAGCCGACGGCCGCAAGACTATCATGGTCGAAGACTTCGGCGACGTCGAGGTTCCAAGCCGGGAGGCGGTGACCCTGCCCATCGCCCCGATCGACCGAATCGCCCGCCTCGACGTCGACGACCGGTTCAGGGTCGCGGAGGACGCGCGGCTCGCGCTGGCAGGGATCCTCGAAGACCGGGCGACTGACATCGCAGCCGGCGCCAGAGAATTGGCCGAACACGCCGGTCGGCGCACGATTCAGGCCGAGGACGTCGAACTCTACGTCGAACTCTGCGAGTGATCAGGGACGGGGGTCGAAGTACGCCGCAAGTTCGGGACCGAATTCCGGGGCGAGGGCTGCGATTTCCGAGCCGCTCAGGACTGTATATCCTTCCTTGAGCGCCGGCTCAATCTGTGCTCCAAGCGCGACGTCGAAGAGTCGTTCTTCGGTGAATTCCTTAGCGGTGGTAACCGCTCGTTGCCGCTCGACGACGTACCGGTCGGCCTCGATGAACGGCCCTGCCACCTTCGAATCCGCCGCATACGTGTCGTAAAATCGCTTAGCGTGATCTTGGGCGTACACTGGGGGGCCCTCGTGGCGTTCGATTGCTGGCCGTTCGGCGACGGCGAGATCGACGAAGAGGACGGCCCGGTCCTTGGCCCAGGTCGCGCTTCGCAAAACCTCGAAGCCGGCTTTTTCGAGCCCTCGCTCCAGCCCAGCGAGCGAGCGTCTGAGCTGGGGATAGAGCTGATCGTCGACCAGACCCGGCGGGTCAAAGGTGACGGCGATTGGGGTGGTTCCCCGGTCCTCGACCGCCTCTTCGACCCCGGCTTCGTCCATCGGCTCGGGCTCCGCGGGTTCGAAAAACGCCTCGTCGGGCCCATCGAGAAACGCCCTGGCGTAATGGACCAGCCGGGCCACGTTGGCCTCGGAGATCACGGCGGCCACGTTCCTTTCTGGATCAGTCGGGTCGATCACCACGAGTGGGTCATCGAAGGTCGCGGTCCCGTGGTCCTCGGGATCGAGGCGAACCGGCGGTGACCAGGTGCGGATCTCCTCGAGCGTCGGAACGAAGCCACCGTACTCCAGGACCAACAGTTCAGTTATGTACCCCGAGTAGCCCTGGGTCCGGAGATCGCTCCCGTAGACGCCGATCCCGGTCAGGAACTGTTTGAACCGTCTGACCGCGGCCGCGGTCGACTCGTCGAGTCGGTCTTCGAGGTAGGCGTTATGAAACGGCGTGCGGTCGACGGCCGACTGGATGGCCGTGGCGTCCTCGACCGCGTAACACGGCACGAGATCGACGGCGAATCCATCCCATTCCCCCTTCACGTAGGGGTGTTCGGCGTATTCGGTGTGCCCGTCCGGGAGGACCTCCCGGCCGATGTCAAGGCCGTACCGTTCGAGGGCTTCTCGTTCGAGGTCCGGATCGAACCTGACGAAGAGGTCGATGTCACGATCCCCGCTGACCCAGGTTCCACGGGCCGTCGAACCGACGTGTAACACGTCCGCGTCGACATCTCGGTCTTGGATCGCGTCCTCGGTCCGCTCGATAAGGATTCCTACCGTCTCGGTGAGGGCCGTCCGTTCCGCTCGGTCGGGATCGACCCGGTCACCAACCGCCTCGAGCACCCGTTCGAGGTCGCGACCAGTCGTCATATCCCCCTGTTGCCCGGGCCCGACCGAAAGTATGTCGATGGGCGCTTATATCATAGCGAGCGGGACCATGACGGTGACGCCGACGAGAATGCCGGCCACCAGTTCTGGCCGCCCCTTGTTCGGAAGGTCAGAACCGAGCTCGAGCGCTTCTGGGATGAACTCCGAAACGACCAGATAGACCATCGCACCCGCTGCGAACCCGAAGCCGAAGGGCAAAAACTCCCTGGCGTAGCGAACAAAGGCAAAGGCCAGGACCGCCCCGACCGGTTGTGGCAGACTGGAGAAGATCGACCACCAGACCATCTTGTACTTCGAGACGCCCATTGCCCGCAGCGGGATCGAAACGGCGGTCCCCTCCGGAACGTTGTGAATCGAAATGGCGATCGTCATGAAAATCGCGAGGATCGGCACGGTAAAGCCGAGGAACATCGGGCCCTGCCCGAGATTCAGATCCGCGAAGGAAACTCCAACGGCGACGCCCTCCGGGAAGCTGTGGACGGTGAGAATGCCGAGGATGAGTACGAGTTTCTTGAAGTCCGCCTCCTCGTACTCCCGCGGATCGATCTCCGCGTGCGTGATGACCCGATGGCTGACGATGACCAAAGCCACGCCAACGACGACACCGGGAAGAATGTCTTGAACGGTTCCGGCGGCCAACCCCTCCTTGAGCAGGCCAAACACCGACGCGGCCACCATGATGCCCGAGGCAAGCCCCCAAAGCACCACGTTCCAGCGATCCGGGATGTCCTCGACGAGAAAGAAGGGCAGGGCCCCGACGCCCGTAGCGAGGGCCGTGACCAGGCCCGCAAGGAAGACCAGGGTGAGATTCGCAACGAGACTCATTCGTCGGGTTAACGAAACAGTTTGATGCAATTAAAATTTCGGAAAATTATTTTGTGATACCTAAATTAGTCTTTCCTAATGTGAAGCCTCCAGGATCGTGGCGGTCGGAACCCGGGCCCGCTGGTGGGATGTGGTGCCATCCCTTCGGGCGAAACGAAAGCCCTATCAAAAGTAGCCAAGTACGGTAACCCAGGCCGCCGTAGCTCAGCTGGTAGAGCACCTCGCTGTTAACGAGGTTGTCCCAGGTTCGAGCCCTGGCGGCGGCGTGTTTTTGCGGAAAGTAACCCTCAAGGGAGCGGCAGGTGTTAGGAACGGTAGGGCCCTTAGCTCAGTCCGGTTAGAGCGCGCGGCTCATAACCGCGTCGTCGGTGGTTCGAATCCGCCAGGGCCCATTTCTTCGAGCGTAGCGAGATGAAATGGGCGGGGGATTCGAAGCAGGGAGGAGCGGTGCTCCGACCGAGGTTCGAATCCGCCAGGGCCCAGTTCTCCGAAGAGCGCTCGGACCGCCAGCGGCGTGTCCGAGCGAGGAGTGAGTGGGTCGCGGATTCGAGCCCTGGAAACCGACCGGAGGGAGGTTTCCTCAGGTTCGAATCCGCCAGGGCCCATTTTCTTCCACCCCTCACCGTCGAGTGACACCCTATTGAGCGGTATGCAACTGATTGTTACGTAGGCAAGTGTCCAAAGTGCCACGTTAAGGACCGGAGGGCCATGATTTCCCCACCTTCGACTGATGGTAAAATCGCTCTCGTTGGGTTCACTATCGCGATTCTCGCGTTGAATCCACCTGTCGTAACAGCGGTCGGCCGAAGTGCCATCCTTGGGGGAATCGCACCACTATATTTCTGGTATATTACTTGGGGCGTGACCGCTTCGCTCGTCTTGGTCTGGGCGGCCCACCGAGACGCGTTTGGCCTCACGGTGGACCAGGTTCCGCCTGAACTCGATAGTCCCGAAGCAACACCACAGACGCGGGCTGGTGATTCGGACGACTCGGAGGGTGACTGATGGTCTCCCTGCAGGCCACTGTCGCGCTGGTCACCATTGGCCTGTACCTCCTCGTCATCCTCGCCGTGGGATACCTTGGGTGGCAGGTCGGAAAACTCGAAGTCGAGGACTGGATGGCCGCCAGTCGGGATCTCGGCCTCGTCGTGCTCCTTTTCACCTACGCGGCCACCTATCATTCCGCGTTCGCGTTCCTGGGCATCAGCGGCTTCGTCTACGGGAACGGTATCGGAATCTTCGGCGCGGCGTTCCTCTGGGTTGCACTGTCGGGGCTCATCCTGTGGGTGCTTGGGACCCGCGTGTGGCTACTTTTCTGGCCCTCGGTGCCGTCGCAGCCTTCCCGGACCTGGCCCGCCCTGACAACGCAATCCCAGTGGTGTTGTTCGAGTTCACCCCAGTGTGGTTCGCGTCGATCGTCGTGGCCGGCGCCGTCGCCGCAGCCATGAGCACGGCCGACTCTCAACTCCACGCTGTCGCGACGCTGCTCACCCGTGACTTGTACGAGCCCCTCGTCGGAAGTGACGTCGACGAGCAGACTGTGACGCGTGCAGCCAAACTACTGGTTCCACTCCTTGGCGTGATTTCCTCCGTCATTGCCATCCAGCAGGTCGAATTCATTCTCGATCTGGCTGCCGTCTCGCTCTACAACGCTGCGCAGGTCTTCCCGATCTTGGTTGGTGGATTAGTCTGGCACAGGGCCTCTCGGACCGGTGCGATGCTGGGATTTCTGCTCGGCGTCACCGTCACCTCGATACTCACGTTTGACCTCCTGTCACTGCCGGGAAGTTTCCCGGGGTTTGCCCCAGGGTTCTACGGTCTCATCGGCAACGTCCTCACCTTTCTTTCCGTTAGTTTCCTGAGTACTGAGAGTAATCAAACTAAAGGAGCCACTATTCGGCGCTACCTCGCCTATGCAACACAGCGTCAGTGGGACGAGAGTCATGCCAGCGAAAAGAATCGATAACCGGGTTGATGGTCAGGAATAGCGTTCGATATTTACCTGTCGTATTGCAGAAAAACGGGTGATTCAATCCGTTTCTTTCGATTCGTCGTGCTCCCACTGTTCGAAGCAGTCGTCGCTGCAAAACTGGTAGATGCGAAAGTTCCCGTCCTCGGTTCGGCCGCGGATCGGATGCCACTCGGTCGTGTCGATAGCCTCCCCGCAGACCGAGCACCGGTCCTGGGGCTTCCCGTCGGTGGTCGCTGGCTCCGGTTCCAGTTTACCGTTGCTTTCATGCATCGCGTTTTGGGTTGCCAGACAATTTTCATTTAGCTCGTTTTACCGATCTGTTCGGTCGCTTCGTCTGCTCGCGGCGGTTTCACGACCACTTTTCGGTCGCCGTGGACGACGACGTCACAGCCCGCAAAACGGAAGCTCACCTGGCTGGCCTGTTGCCACTGGCCTCCCGGCCCCGATTGAAAAAGCGAATCCAGCGCATCGGGGTCGATGGTACTGTAAAGCGGTTCGAGGTCCGTGAAATCGTTGTCAGTCGCGTCTGCCACTGCTGTAATAACTGCCATAGACGGCGGTACATCGGTGAACGCTCGCTCAACGCGAGCCCCTTTCGTACTCATCAACCATTGGTAGGCACCTGTTTCCGATGGTCTGAATGGCTCGGTAGTTAGGTCACGAGTGAAACGGTGGGTAACTATCTAGGGGCCGGTAAGACTGGCTCTGACCTATCCGCAGAATGGTCACTGGGTATCGAACACCAGGGAGAGGAATTTCCGCTGGGCTTCCCGGAGGTGGCCCGTAATCGTCGGCGCGGACACCCCGAGTGACTCTGCAAGTTCTTGGCCGCTGGACCGCCGGGGGGATTCGAAATAGCCGCTGTAATAGGCCGTCTTGAGGACCTCCAGTTGCCGCTCCGTGAGGACCGATTCGAGCCCGGATCGAAACTCCTGACGGGTTTGCATCGGGCGTTCGCGGTCCCGCCGGGCGACGAACTCGGCGCCTGTATACCTGTCCTGGAACGTCTCGATGAAGCCGCGGACGTGAGCACTTTGCGGCAGTTCGATGACGACCTGAACCGTATTGTCCGTGACCGATATCGTCTGCGGGGAGGCTCCATGTTCGACGAGCGTCGAGGCGATGGTCGGTCCAGAAATCGTCGCCTCGAACAAGGACTTCTCCTCTTCCGTGATCAGTCGGGACGACTCGACTGAGACCATCTCGTCGAGTGCCATTTGAACGGACTCGGGTGCTGCCCCTCGAACGCTGAAGATGATTCGTGCGAGGTCCTCAGAAATAGGGATAACGCCCTCGAAATCTATCTCGGCATCGATTTGGGTGGCAAGTCGAGGGAGGAATCCCTGGGTATTGTCGTGAAGGCGAAAGTCGAGTTCGACCACGCTGTCGGTAAGGAGTGCTTGTTTCGTTTCGACGGCGTTGATGGCGTTTGCCACGATCTCCGCGAGTTCGGCGAACACTGCCCGTTCCATCTCGCCGAAGTGGCCAGACTCTCCAGCGTATACAGAGAGCACGCCATAACTATACTCGCCGTAGGTCAGTGGAACGCTGACGACGGACTGGAACTCCCGAGAGAACGCTTCTGACCGCCACGGTGCGGACCGAATATCCGAGGCGACGTTTGGAATGCTCGTGACTTCTTCGCTCTGAATCGTCGCGACCGCGGGTTCGGGCGTCTCGACGGCCATATCCAGTGAAACACTGTCAAGATAGCCTCTTTCAGCACCGCTCCATACTCTC
>Ga0207714_1000073_pt1 | contig 58571 bp, 38 predicted proteins | sample PonA232FremontCA_2_FD_187270 | JGI IMG/M metagenome (GOLD analysis project Ga0207714, IMG submission 187270) | Marine sediment microbial community from Fremont, CA, USA - Pond A23 Sediment 2 (SPAdes) | ecosystem: Environmental > Aquatic > Marine > Unclassified | place: USA: Fremont, California... | reverse complement strand
CGAGGGCATGCCTGCCAATTCCGACTATACCATCAACTGGTATAATACCTCCGACAGCCTGCTGTCGACATCTTATCAGTATCAGCCAACCCCAACGGCTCCCGGGACCTATCCTTTTGGCGTGACCCAGGTGGATGCCAACGGATGTGAAAGCCCGCAAACACAGGCCTATTTCACCATCCATGATCTGCCTCCTGCCCCGATGGTCGACTCCGATACCCTGCGGGTATGTGAAGGCGCCCCGGCCAAAACCTTTATTGCCCATGGCGACAACATCAGGTGGTACAACACCACCCCGCCGGCCAGTCCCATCGCCTCGGGCAATATCTTTGAACCCGATGTCAGCGGTGTGGGTCAATATCATTTCTATGTAACCCAGTCCGAATCCTCCACCAGTTGTGAGAGCGACTATAAGCGGGTGGTCTACATCATTCAGCCCAATCCCGATCCCTATACCCTAAAGGGAGGCGGAACCTATTGTGAAGGCACCGGCGGCAGGGAGATTTATCTGGACAATTCGGTGGATACGATTTCCTATGAATTGCGGCGCGATGGCAACACCTATATGACCAACATCTCCGGCGATGGCGATTCACTGACTTTTGGACGGATCAAGCCGGAAGGAACCTATACCGTTTACGGAACGGCGGGCAACGGCTGCACCGCCAGGATGTCGGGAACGGCTGTGATCTCGGTCGATTCCCTGCCCGAAGCGGCCGGAACCATCGTGGGCGATTCAGTGGTCTGCCAGGGCGCTACAGCCATAGATTACACCGTGCCGGAGATTCCTTATGCCGATCAATATGAGTGGAGCGTGCCGGCCGGTGCTGAAATCATTGCCGGGGAGAATGCCAGGACCATTTCGGTCAACTATTCCGATTCCGCTGAGAGTGGCCAAATCACCGTTTATGGGGCCAATGCCTGTGGCGACGGGCCTGTGTCAACCGGCCATGCCATTACGGTCAATGCCCTTCCGGGACCGGCCGATAGCATCATGGGCCCCGGCGGTGTTTGCCAGGGTGCTGACGGGGTCACCTTTGAAGTGCCCAACATTGAAAACGCCTCGGAATATGTATGGTCGGTACCTGCCGGGGCCACCATCGTGGCCGGTGAAGGCTCGCGAACCATTATGGTCGACTTCGACGCCTCCTCCACCGGTGGAATGGTTCAGGTACACGGACGCAACAGCTGCGGCACGGGAGCCTCTTCACCCGATCATACCATTGATATTACTTCAAAACCCATCATCTCGGCCGAAACTTATCAATCCATCTGTTCTTCTTCCGATTCCCTGATCGCCAGCGATCCGGGTTCGGCCACCATTCAATGGGCCTTGATCGATGGCCAGGCCAATATCGCCCATCCCACCCAGTTTGAAACAGAGGTGACCAACCTGGGCACCGGCCGCAATGCCTTTGAGGTGACCCTCACCCAAAATGGCTGTTCCGATGTGGATACCGTCGTGATCGAGAACAACCAGCGGTTTGTGAATGCCGGTGCTGATCAGACCCTTTGTTCCAGTTCCTATACCCTGTCGGGTACCCAGCCAGCGAGCGATGTAAGTGGCAATTGGTCGATCGAACAGGGCTCAGCTAGTTTTGCCGATGCCGGCCGGTATAATACCGAAGTGACCAGTCTGCAGAAAGGGGTGAATGTACTGCGCTGGACCCTCACTAAAAATGGATGCAGAAGCTATGATGAAGTAACCATCGTTAACGACAGCCCCACCCAGGCCGAGGCAGGCATCAACCAGCAATTGTGCAGCGATTCCACCTATCTGGATGCCAACACACCTTCGCGGGGTGGCGGGCAATGGACCATTTTAAACGGGTATGTGGATTTTGAAAGCCCAACCGATCCCAATACCCAAATCACCCATGTGGCCAAAGGCGATAACCTGCTGCAGTGGACCATCACCAATAATGCCTGCAGCACGGCCGATACGGTTTCCATTGTCAACAATAAAGTAGAAGTGGAAGCTGGCCCCGATCAGGTCATCTGTGGCTATCAAACAACCCTCGATGCTTTGACTCCTGCCAAGGGAGACGGGCAATGGTCCATCCTCAGAGGATCGGCCACCTTTGAAAACCGTTCCGATCCGAAAACCAAGGTATACCTGTTGGTCTCCGATACTACCGTCCTTTCCTGGGATGTATACCATAACGGATGTGTCTCAAGCGACAGCATGACCATCGTCAACAATTCGCCCACCAAAGCGGATGCAGGTGACGACCAGGAGATATTCCAGGATCATACCTTCATGGAGGCCAACGATCCTTCAAAAGGTTCGGGTGAATGGAAACTGCTGGCCGGGTCAGCCAATATCTCAGATAAGACCAGCCCCTCTAGTGAAATTACCAACCTGGCTTACGGGGAGAACCTGTTCCAGTGGAAAGTGACCTATAAGAATTGCATCTCCATTGATTCTGTAGTTATTGATAACCAAAGCACCGGCAACATCACCGCCGGCAACGATACCACCATTTGTACCGATGAAATGCGGCTCAGTGCTTCCGAGCCGGTCCAGGGCGAAGGCGAATGGTCTGTGGTGAAAGGCTCCGGCACCTTTGGAGATAAAAATTCCAATACCACGATGGTTCGGAATCTCTCGCGGGGTGAAAATGTCCTTAAATGGACCATCATTGGCAACGGGGTGATTTCGGACAAGGTGACCATCATCAATAACGCCCCCACCCAGGCCAATGCCGGTCCGGATATGACCTATTGCCAGGATTCGGCGGAACTTTCTGCCAATCATGCTTCCATTGGCCAGGGTAAGTGGAAGTTGATCGCCGGAGAAGGCACCTTTGAAGATACCACGGCCAATAACACCATGATTCATAATTTGGGCACCGGTAAAAACACTTTGCGTTGGACCATCACCAACCAAAAATGCCAATCCACCGATGACGTGGTGATTACCAACAACAAGCCCACGACGGCGGATGCCGGTGTGGATCAAACCCTTTGTTCAAGCGAGGCCACCCTTTACGGCAACTCACCTTCTGTGGGTCAGGGCCTGTGGACCCTGGTCAGTGGTTCGAATTCCGTGGAATTTCAGGATCAGACGGTGGGCAATACCCGGGTTACAAACCTGGGCCGGGGTGAAAACACCCTGCGCTGGACCATCACCAATGGCAATTGTGTCTCTTCGGATTCGGTAACCATCATTAATGACAACCCGACACCCGCCAATGCCGGCCGGGATAAATCCATCTGTGTGGATTCCTTCGAGCTCAATGCCAGTGAAGCGGTGATTGGCCAGGGCACATGGACCGTGATCAATGGTTATGGAGAATTTGTCGATTCATCGCGGCACAACACCCAGGTCAGGAACCTGGATAAAGGAGGTAATGTTTTACGTTGGAGCATTGAGCATAACGGATGTATTTCGTACGATGAAGTCGAGATCTCCAATGACCTGGTAGAAGCTGAGGCCGGCTATGATCAGAGCCTTTGCACCGACAGCACGTATCTCTCGGCCAATAACCCGGGTCGTGGGGAGGGCTACTGGTCAGTGATTACCGGATCGGCCTCTTTCGAAGACGCTTCCGATCCCAATACCAATGTAAAAGGATTGGATCACCGCAGCGACAACATCCTGAAATGGACTGTTTCTCATAAGTCGTGTGTCTCGACCGATCAGGTCACCATTGAGAACAACAGCCCGGGCATTGTTTATGCCGGTGAAGATGCCGAAGTGTGCGATGATGTTTATTACCTGAGCGCCAACCCGAATTACATCGGTGAAGCCCATTGGGAAGCTTTGAGTGGTGGGGCAGATATTGTCAAAGATTCTTCGGCCAATACGATGGTCAAGGATATGGGTCTTGGGCGCAACACCTTCCGTTGGACGGTTCGTCGGGATGGATGTGTCAAGCACAATGATGTGACCATTTACAACAATATGCCGGTGGATGCCTATGCCGGGGAAAATGACACCATTTGCTCCACAACCACCACGATGCACGCAGAAGAGCCCCCGTTTGGCACCGGTCAGTGGAGTGTGGTGGCCGGCTCCGGTGAGTTTGCCAACGACAGTGCCGGCAATACCACGGTTACCAACCTTTCCCAGGGGGCCAATACTTTCAAGTGGTCCATCTACAACGGCCGTTGCTCAACCACAGATGAGGTGACCATTGTGGTCAACCGGCCCAATGAGCCACGCGCTGGCGCCGATCAGGCCATTTGTGCCGATTCAACCTCCCTCCAGGCCAATTATCCCGGTCCGGGCCAGACCGGCCGCTGGGAGGTGGTCGAAGGAAGCGGTAAGTTTGAAGACCGGAATGACCCCCATACCAAGGTTACCCATATGAGCCATGGAGATAACATTTATCGGTGGAACATCAGTTATAAGCAATGCAACCTCTATGATGAGGTAACCATCACCAATAAGATGCCCACTGAGGCCGACGCCGGTCAAAACATCGACGTATGCGGCGACCAGGTGCGCCTGAATGCCGTTCAGACTTCCATCGGCAACGGTCACTGGAGCCTGGTCAGCGGACAGGCTGAATTTGGAGACAGGAACGATCCCAATACAGTGGTCAGTAACCTGGGGTATGGACCCAATACCCTTCGATGGGAAACCACCCACGGTGAATGCACTTCCATGGATGAGATCATCGTCTCCAATAAAAAGGCCACGGCCTATGCCGGTGTTGACCAGGAAGTATACCGGGATTCCACCACCCTGGTGGCCAATAAGGCCATCCGCGGCGAGGGTACCTGGATCCTGCTGGGTGGCTCCGGTACATTTGCCCAGCCCCATTCGGCGCAAACCAAAGTGCGCGACCTCACCAATGGAGTCAACACATTCCGGTGGCAAATCAACAATGATGGATGCATCTCAGCCGATGAGGTGAGCATTACCTATTACGAAATGCCCAATCCTGAGTTCGACGTCAGCCGGGACAATGGTTGCCCACCCCTTACGGTTCAGTTCTACAACGAATCGCTGAAGCTGAATACCGACTTTACCTGGAGATTCGGCGATGAGAACATTTCAACCAATGAAAATCCGCGACATACATACTATCAACCCGGCCGCTACGAGGTCACTCTTAAGACCCAGGGCCCCGATGGCAGCAGTGTTTCCGAAGACACCACCATCGTGGTGCACGATCTGCCCGAAGCCCGGTTTGATGTGGCCCCCGATGTGCTCTATATTCCCGAACAGCACCTGCAGTGCTATGACATGTCCATTGATGCCGATCGCTATAAATGGCATTTCGGGGATGATTCCACATCCAACGAACCCAGCCCCATGCACCACTACCGCGATACCGGTACCTATGACATCCGCCTGAAGGTTTGGTCACCCCACGGCTGTACCGATGATACGGTGAAACATGATGCAGTTACCGTCAAGCAAAGTGGTAAGATTAAGTTCCCCTCGGGCTTTACGCCCAATCCCAGCGGTCCGGTCGGGGGGCATTATAATGAAAACTCGAAGAGTAACAATATCTTCCATCCCATCGTAAAAGGAGTAAATGAATACCACATGGAAATATTCAACCGGTGGGGCGTCAAGGTCTTCAGCACCGATAAGGTCGATGTTGGCTGGGATGGCTACTATAAAGGCAAACTTGCTGAAGAAGGTGTCTATATTTATAAGGTTCACGGAACCTACAACAATGGCACCCGGTTCGAAAAAGTTGGTGATTTTGTTTTAATCAGGAAGTAATCATGAAACGTTGGATTGTAATCGCATTGATGATAGGGATTTCTTCTGCAGCATTGGGGCAGGATCCCCAATTTTCGCAGTTCTATTCTTCCCCTTTGCATTTGGGCCCCTCCTTTGCCGGTGCCTCCGGTAAAACCCGGATCTCCCTGAATTACCGCGATCAGTGGCCCAAACTGCCCGGGGTGTTCGTGACCTATGCTTTTGCAGCCGATCATTACGCCAAAAGCCTCAATAGCGGATTTGGCCTTTCCTTTATGAATGACCAGGCCGGTAATGGAAAAATATCCACCACCAATGTGGCGGCCAACTATTCTTATAATGTGAAACTGAATGAGCGGTGGAATTTTCGCCCCGGCATCAAGTTCTTTTACCACCAATACCACATCGACTATTCCAAGGTGGTTTTCAACGACCAATTGGGGTTTGATTATGTGAATCCTTCCTCGGTGGAAGGTCTCCCCCAGGACAGCCGTTTCAGCTATTATGATTTCGGCAGTTCCATCATGTTTTACAATTCCCGTTACTGGATAGGGGGTATGGTGGATCATCTGATCAAGGCCAGCCCCTCATTTCAGGACAATCCCAATTATAAACCTTTAAAATACAGCCTGTTTGGCGGGACCCAGATCCCCCTGGAAAGCCTCCACTATAAGCAGGACCTGCACAGCCTCTATGCTGCCTTTCATTTTAAGTCGCAGCGGAATGTTAGCCAAATGGACATTGGGGCTTACTATCAAAAGGAACATTTTTTGGTAGGCCTCTGGTATCGGGGAATCCCCATGATCAGTGAGGCCCATGGCAGCGATGCCATCATCCTGATGATGGGGTACCGCGATGACAACTTCAGCGTAGGTTATAGTTACGATGCCACCATTTCCCGACTGATTACCAATACCGGTGGGGCCCATGAAATTTCTTTTACCTATACCTTCTCAGGAAGCGATGTCTTCAACATCAGGGAGTATGAACCCTTGCCCTGTCCGGAGTTGTAATTCCATACCATTTTTTATGGGATTCTCTAATTGCTTAAAAGGGCTTCTCGCGCTGATGGCTATTGAAGCTGATACTTGTATTGAGAAACCTTTAGCGGGTGAACAATTTTTCCTTTAAGCTGTTGGAAGATTATATTTGGCGTTTTAGGAAAAGATTGTATATTTGCCCTGTTATGCTAATCAAACAAAACCATAACCCCCGCGTACACCATCACCATCATCACGATGGGGTGACCCCGTAATGCAAAAAATTGCAAGCGAACGAAGATATCATTCAGGCCCGCAATTTTTTGCGGGCCTTTTTTGTGTGCCATGCATGCGGGCTGTCGCGTTAAAACAGCAATGGGTTTATTTTTTAATCTGAAGACCTGCAGAAATTTTAACAAATACACATCAATGATTCCATATCAACAACATACTGCTCACTTCCATCACCATCATCACCATCATCATCACGGGATACCTATCTGATGAGGAAGACAAGCAGTATGCCATAACCTGAGAACCCATTTTTTCAAAGGCCTGCGGAGACTTCCGCGGGCCTTTTTTGTTTCATCCAAATATGATTGAATATGACCCAATTGAAAATTGCCCTTCAAAAATCCGGCCGGTTGAGCGATAAATCGATCGAGCTCATCCGTGAAAGTGGCATCAGCCTGACCAACGGCAACCGGAAGCTTTTATCGCTTTCCGCCAATTTTCCCCTGGAAGTGATGTACCTGCGCGATGATGACATTCCCCGTTATGTAAGCGATGGGATTGCAGATATCGGGATCGTCGGGGAGAATGTGGTGGAAGAGGAGCAGGCTCCGGTTGAGACCAGGGAGAAGCTGGGTTTTGCACGGTGCCGGATGTCGCTGGCGGTGCCCAAAACAGAGGCTTATGACGGTCCGGACGATTTCACCGGCAAACGTATTGCCACTTCGTATCCCACCATCCTGCGGAATTATTTTGCTGAAAAAGGCATCGATGCCGATATCCATCATATCAGTGGATCGGTGGAGATAGCCCCCGGAATTGGCCTGTCGCACGGTATATTTGACATTGTAAGTTCCGGAAGTACATTGATCAGCAATGGATTGCGGGAAGTAGAAAAAGTAATGGATTCCCAGGCCGTGTTGATCGCCCCACCTTCCCTGGAGCAGGAAAAAGAAAAGATCCTGGCGGATTTGCTGTTTCGCATCCGGGCGGTCAAAAAAGCGCGCGACAACAAGTACATCCTGCTCAATGCCCCCAATGACCGTTTGGAGGAGATCAGCTCCCTGATCCCCGGAATGAAAAGCCCCACCATCATGCCCCTGGCCGATAAAGGCTGGAGCTCGGTTCATTCGGTGCTGAATGAAAACGATTTCTGGCAGGTCATTGACGCATTAAAGGAAAAAGGGGCGCAGGGCATCCTGGTGGTCCCCATCGAAAAGATGATTGTTTGATGATTTAGATCCAACCGGTTGTAGGTTTATATGAACATCATCAATTCTAAAAATATTGGTTAAACTCTAAATGTTGGTTGATTTGATGGTGAAGGTTGATCATTATATAAATTGTTCATTGATTCTCTTTTAGAATAAAGTCAAAATATTTAACCCCAAAAAATTCGTATCATGGAGATCATAAAAAATCCCCCGAAAAGTGAATGGAACGGGCTTTTAAAGCGGCCCATGGATGATCCGGAGCAAATTCGCGAGAGCGTCTCGACCATTCTGGCTGATGTCAAGAAGAACGGTGATTTTGCCATAAAGAAGTACACCCGGGCATTGGATGGAGCTGACCTGGAATCAATCAGCGTTTCGGCTGAAAAGGTGGCACAGGCGGAAAAGCAGCTGAATGAAGGCTTGAAACAAGCCATTCGGCAATCGGCGGCCAATATTAAAAAGTTTCATGAAGCCCAGGATTCCGGTGATGTTTCGGTAGAAGTCCAGCCGGGTCTGCGATGCTGGCAGAAGGCTGTGCCCATTGACCGCATCGGCATCTACATTCCGGGCGGGTCGGCGCCCTTGTTTTCATCGGTGTTGATGCTGGCTGTTCCGGCGATAGCAGCCGGGTGTAATGACATTGTGCTGGTTACTCCGCCGGATGAACAGGGAGGAGTGGATCCGGCCATTTTGTATGCGGCGGCCCAAAGCGGGGTACATCGCATTTACCGCATAGGTGGAGCCCAGGCTGTTGGTGCCCTGGCTTATGGCACGGAAACCATTCCCCGGGTCGATAAGATCTTTGGTCCGGGCAATCAGTTTGTCACCCTGGCCAAGCAGCTGGTTTCCCTGGAGGGGACGGCCATTGACCTGCCCGCCGGGCCATCAGAGGTGCTGGTGGTGGCCGACAAAACAGCTTCAGCTGATTATGTGGCGGCCGATTTGCTTTCTCAGGCCGAACACGGAGCCGACAGCCAGGTGATTTTGCTTTCTGATGATGAGCCGTTGATCCGTCAAACCCGTGATGCCCTCCAGCTTTTGGCAGCAAACCATAACCGGTCTGAGCTGGTAGAAAAGGCCTTGGATAGCTGCCGGCTGATCCTGCTGGAGGATAAAGAGCAGATGATGGAAATGGCCAATGCCTATGCCCCCGAACATTTGATCATTGCTGTTGAGGATGCCGAACGCCTGGCATCACAGGTGCGCAATGCCGGTTCGGTCTTCCTCGGTCATTATACCCCGGAAAGCCTGGGCGATTATGCTTCGGGAACCAACCACGTGCTGCCGACTAATTCGGCGGCCAAAGCCTATAGTGGGGTTAACCTCGACGCCTTCCGCAAGAAAATCACCTTTCAGCAGGCTTCTCGTCAAAGCCTCGAGCAAATGGGGGAGGTGGTCATGCAAATGGCCGAAGCAGAGGGTTTGGAAGCCCATCGCCGGGCGGTTGCTATACGGTTAAACCTCAAAAAAGGGCAAAAATGAAGCCAGTCAATGAGTTGTTGCGGGAAAATATCCGTTCGCTTGAACCCTACCACTCGGCAAGGGAGCATCATCAGGGGGGTGGGCTGGTTTACCTGGATGCCAATGAGAATCCCTTTGGCCGGAAGGTCAATCGCTACCCCGACCCCCATCAGCGGGCATTGAAGGACATGCTGGCCGGGTGGGTTGGCCTCGCCCCGGAGCAGGTTTTTCCCGGCAATGGCAGCGATGAGGTGATTGACCTGCTGATCCGGACTTTTGTTGAACCCCACATCGACAACCTGGTGCTGCCCGATCCTACCTACGGCATGTATGAGGTCGCGGCCCGGGTGCAGGGGGCAGAGGTCAGGAAAGTTCCGCTCAAAGAGGATTTTCAGCCGGATGTCTCCGCGATGATCAGCCGGGTGAATGACCGCACCAAACTGATCTTTTTGTGCAGCCCCAACAATCCCACCGGTAACCTGGTCAAACAGGATCATCTGGAATATCTTCTGCGGCATTTTGAAGGGTTGGTCGTGGTCGATGAGGCTTATGTGGAGTTTACCCGAACATCGGGTTTCCTGGCCCTGCTGAAGCAGTACCCCAACCTGGTGCTTTTGCGGACTTTCTCCAAGGCCCTTGGTATGGCAGGCATAAGGTTGGGATATGCCCTTGCCGGTGAATCCATTGTCCGGATACTTACCCGCATCAAGCCCCCCTACAATGTCAACCGGCTGACCCAGCAAATGGCCCTGCGAAGAGGCCGCAAACCCGAGCGGGTTCAAAAACTCGTCAACCTGATTGTCAGGGAGCGTGCACGTTTGTCTGCTTTCCTCAACCGATGCCGTTTCGTGGAAGAGGTGTATCCCGCTCAGGCCAATTTTCTGCTGGTGCGGGTGAAAGAACCCGATAAACTGGTCAAATACCTTAAAGACCGGGGAATCATCATCCGAAACCGAAGCCACCTGACCCGCTGCGAGCGTTCAGTGCGCATCACCATTGGCAAACCCAGAGAAAATAAACGGTTGATGAAGCTTTGCCGACAATTCGACCAGCAATACGTCCATTTCTAACCCCAATAACGCTACCATGAAAAAGAGAAGTTCCTTTGTTGATCCTCGATTCGAACACCAATGCAGCTACTTTAACAATAGATGTTCTTTTGTTGATTGTTAATTTGAACACCAACACATCTGACTAAGAAATAAAGGTCGCTTTGAACCTCCTAGAAATACTGCTATCATGAAAAATAGATATCTCTTTGTTGATCATCAGTTCGAACAACCATACCGTTACCATGAAAAATAAATACCTCTTTATTGACCGCGATGGAACCCTAATCAGGGAGCCGGAAGACGAACAGGTTGATACCCTGGATAAGCTGGAGTTCATGCCGGGGGTTTTCCGAAACCTCTATCAGATTGTTCATGGCCTGAATTACCGGCTGGTCATGGTTTCCAATCAGGACGGGCTGGGCAGCAGTCGCTATCCTGCGGCGGCCTTTGAACGGGTACAGCGCAAAATGCTCCGGGCTTTTTCCAATGAGGGCATTGCCTTTGATCAGGTCCTGATCGATGACTCCACGGCCGATGACCCTGCTCCCACCCGCAAACCCGGTACCGGCCTGGTGGCTCCTTGGCTGGAGGGAGATTTTAACCGGCAGGCCTCCTGGGTCATCGGCGACCGGCTTACTGACATCGAACTGGCCCATAATATGGGCCTGAAAGGGATGCTTTTCTCATCGCCGGATGCATCCCTTCCGGAAAATCTGACACCCGTTTGCCGGTTGCAGACGAATCAATGGGATCAGATCTATCGTTTTCTCAGGCGTTGGGAACGGTCGGCGGCTATTAACCGGCAAACGGGCGAAACCTATGTACAGGGAAGGCTTTCACTGGATGGCACCGGAGAAAGCTCGATCCACACGGGGTTGCGGTTTCTGGATCATATGCTCGACCAACTGGCCCGCCACGGTGGTTTTGACCTGGAATTAAAGGTTGAAGGCGACCTGGATGTGGATGAACACCATACCATCGAGGATACGGGTTTGGCCCTGGGCAGTGCTTTTTTCCAGGCCCTGGGCGATAAAAAAGGGCTGGCCCGCTATGGGTTTTATGTGCCCATGGATGAGAGCCAGGCCAGCTGCCTGATCGATATGGGCGGGCGGCCCTACCTGTCCTGGGAGGCTTTGTTCACCCGGGAAAAAATAGGCGATGTGCCAACCGAAATGCTGTCGCATTTTTTCCGCTCTTTTGCCGACCAGGCCCGCTGCAACATCCACCTCTCCGCCCGGGGTGACAATGAGCACCATAAGGCGGAAGCCCTTTTTAAAGCCTTTGCGCGGGCCCTGCGTATGGCAACCCGCTGGGACGATGCCGATGCCACATTACCAACCACCAAAGGAACACTCTGAACCATGAAAGTAGCCATTATCCGGTACAATGCCGGTAACATCCGTTCGGTCGATTTTGCCCTGAAAAGATTGGGGGTTCGGGCAGCGATCACCGACGACCATCAGAAGATAAGCCAGGCCGACCGGGTGATCTTCCCCGGGGTAGGCGAAGCCAAAAGCACCATGGCGTATTTGAGGGCAAGGGGGCTGGATCGGTTGATCACCAGCCTGGAGCAGCCTGTTCTGGGCGTTTGCCTGGGTATGCAGCTGATGTGCCGTTGGTCGGAGGAACGCAACACCGCCTGCCTTGACATCATTCCTTCTTCGGTGTTGCACTTCAAAGGCGGGATGAAAGTGCCCCATATGGGCTGGAGCCGGATCAGTGATTTGAAATCCCCTCTTTTTGAAGGCATACCGGAAGGAGCTTATGTGTATTTCGTGCATAGCTACTACCTTCCGCAGAATCCCTATACCATTGCCCATGCACACCATGGCATGCCGTTTAGTGCAGCTGTAGAGAACGGTCGGTTTTATGCCGTGCAGTTTCACCCGGAAAAAAGTGGCCCCATAGGGGCGCAAATCCTGAAAAACTTTTTAAGCTTATGATTCAAGTTATTCCCGCCATCGACCTAATCGATGGCAAGGTTCAGCGCCTGCAGCAGGGCGATTTCAACCGTAAAACCCCATATCCCTGGGATCCGGTAGAGTTATCGCTGTTATTGGATCAGAAAGGATTCAAACGGCTTCATTTGGTTGATTTGGAAGGGGCCGGCGAGCAAAGGCCGGTTCACCTGGAAGTGCTTCAGGCCATAGGGCGGGAGACTTCCCTGGCCATCGATTATGGGGGTGGCATTCGCCGGGGGGAAGATGTGGAGCGGGTGCTGGAGGCCGGTGCCAGGTTTGTGGCCGTTGGATCGCTGGCGGTTAACGAGCCGGATCGGCTGAAATCGTGGATGGATGCTTTTGGAGGGCGCTCTTTCCTGGTCGCCGCCGATGTGCGCCAGGGCAGGGTAACTACCAGCGCATGGCGGCAAAACTCTGCCCTAAGAGTTGAACAGGTGGTTGACCCCCTGCTGCCCCATGGCCTGGAGCAGCTCCTGTGTACGGATATCAGCCGCGATGGCATGCTGGAAGGCATCCGCAGAGGCTTTTATGAAGACCTGAGAAAACGCTTGCCTTCCCTCCACATCATCGCCAGTGGAGGCATTACTTCCCCGAATGACCTCAAAAGACTGGAAGAGGCAGGGATCGATGCAGCGGTGGTCGGTAAGGCCATGTATGAAAACCGCTTTGACATGGACCGCCTGGCTGCCTATGCGGGATGAATGAGCCTGCCCGGGTCGATGGAATGATTTACATCATAAATGTTGTTTGTTAAAAAGATGAAATATGCCGGCAAAACGAATCATACCCTGTTTGGATGTTAAAGACGGCAAAACGGTTAAAGGCGTGCGCTTTGAGGATATACGCGATGTAGGTGATCCGGTGGAAATGGGAAAAAGGTACTCTCAGGCCGGGGCCGATGAGCTGGTTTATCTCGATATCACCGCTTCCCATGAAAAAAGGCAAAGTTTGCCTGATTTGGTCACAAACATTGCCGAGCATTTGGACATACCTTTCACTGTAGGGGGAGGGGTGCGCAATATCAAGGATGCGGAGGTCTTACTGGAGGCCGGGGCCGATAAGATTTCGGTCAATTCGGCGGCCGTTCGCTCACCGGAGTTGATCGACCAGGTGGCCAAACATTTTGGAAGCCAGTTTATTACTTTGGCCATTGATGCCCTGGAGGTTGGAGGGGGTTGGCAGGTTTATATCAATGGCGGACGGATTGGTGCGGGGAAGGAACTTTTCTCCTGGGCCCGGGAAGGGCAGGAGCGGGGTTGCGGAGAGATCCTGTTTACCTCAATGGGCCATGACGGGGCCCGCCGGGGATATGCCCTGGAAGCCCTTGATGAGGTGAGCCGGCGGCTTTCCATTCCTGTCATTGCCTCGGGCGGGGCTGGGGTGATGGATCATTTTGCCGGGCTTTTTCGCTATACCGGCGTGGATGCGGCCCTGGCCGCCAGCGTTTTTCATTACGGACAGATCACTTTGCCTGAGCTGAAACATTATCTCAACGGGCAGGGCCTCGAGGTGCGGATTTGACCTATATCCACCCCGCTTAGCGGGGTCATAACTAAACCACCCCCCGCTTAGCGGGGTCTGCTCACCCCCGCTTAGCGGGGTCTGCTCACCCCCGCTTAGCGGGGTTCTAGCCTGACGACGTCTTAACTACCCCGCTTAGCGGGGTCATAACCTGGGGCGACCTGACTACCCCGCTTAGCGGGGTCTGCAACCTCCGATCCATACAACATCAGTCGGTGTTGCATGGATCTCCTGCAGGGCAAAATTCAGTCGTCAGGCGTTGATGCCCCACTTAGCAGGGTCTGCAAAAAACCATTTAAATTGGGTTTTATCATATAAAATAAGCGATAATTATGGAAGAAATGGATTTTGAAAAATTGAACGGGCTTATTCCCGTCGTGATTCAGGATTGGGAATCCCTTCAGGTTTTAATGCTTGGTTTTATGAACCGACAAGCCTATGAGCAGACCAGGCGTGAAGGATATGTTACTTTTTACAGCCGCAGCAAACAGCAATTGTGGACCAAAGGAGAGACCAGTGGCAATTATCTGGAGGTAAAGGAAATGGTGTTGGATTGTGACCAGGACAGCCTTTTGATCAAGGCAACACCTTACGGGAATGTTTGTCATACCGGCCGGTACAGTTGCTTTCATCAGCCCGCGCCGAACGTCCCCCCTGAGGGATCCAGCCAACCTGATCATCCTAAACGGTCTGAATCCTCATATTCTAATGATGGTGATGACCCCATTGATGGCCCAAAAAACTTTAGGGGCCCAAGAAACTTTGGTGGAGGAAAATTCTTTGGAGGCCCAAACTCCTTTGGCACCGCAAACTCCTTTGATAACGAAAATCCTTTTGATCGTCAAAATTTTTTTAATGGCGAAAATTCCTTTGATGACCCAAATTCCTTAGCCTCCCCAAATTCCCTTGATAACCGAAAACACGCCGACCCGCCTGACCCGGCTTCCTTTCCTTCACTGGATTTTTTAGGCCAGCTGGAAGAATTGTTGCGCGATCGAAAAGTGCATATGCCTGAAGGTTCCTATACCGCTAAATTGTTTGGCAAGGGGATTAACAAAATCGCCCAGAAGGTTGGTGAGGAAGCCGTAGAGTTGGTTATTGAAGCCAAGGATGATAACCGGAATTTGTTTCTCAACGAGGGGGCTGATTTGATGTACCATTTGCTGGTGCTGATGGTACAAAAGGGCTATTCTCTGGCCGATGTGGTGGAGGTTCTTAAAGGGCGCCACGGGTAAGGGCGGCTGAGTAAATGAGTCCGGCTAAGCGGGGTGTTTTTCCGAAGACTGACACCGCAGACCTGCGAGGGGGGTTGGAACCGGGACAGCCCCCCGCTAAGCGGGGTCCGTTTTACCCCCGCTAAGCGGGGTCCGTTTTACCCCCGCTAAGCGGGGTCTGTTTTACCTCCGCTAAGCGGGGTCCGTTTTACCCCCGCTAAGCGGGGTCTGTTTTACCCCCGCTAAGCGGGGTGGCTTTGATCTTTGACCCCGCTAAGCGGGGTTATTAAGTGGGGTTAAGGAAGGCGCGGGCCTGGCGAAGTTTCTCGGGGGTGCCGATGTCGAACCAGTAACCGCCATTGTCGGGATAGGTCTGGATGCGTTTGTGGGCTGCCGCCTTCAGGTATAGCTCCATGATGGAAAAAACTTCTTTTTGAGGCATCAGGTTGAACAGCCCGGGATCGGCTATGTGTATGCCGCTGAAGGCCCATCTTGACCAGGAACGAGCCGGAAAAACCATTTCCTGCGCCGCGTTTTTGGTGTTTTCACGGCCGCAAAGGCGGTTGTCGCTATCCACCAGTAAATAGCGGGAAGTGGTTCGTGCCCTGACAGCCAGCGTGGCCAACGCCTGATGTTCCTGGTGATAGCGGTATAGCCGCCCCAGGTCCAGGTCGCTCAAAACATCCACATTATGAATGATGAAAGGCTTGCCCTGGTCGAAAAACCAGGCTGCTTTTTTTAACCCCCCGCCCGTATCCAAAAGCCTTTGATTTTCTTCGGAATAGACGATATTCATGCCGAAATGCGCATGCTTTTGCACAAAAGCTTTGATTTGACCGGGGAAGTGATGCAGGTTGATCATCACCGAGCGCACCCCGTATTGCTGGAGGTGATCCAGGGTGTGTTCCAGCATGGTTTTACCAGCCACCTCCACCAGTGCCTTAGGTTTTTCCCGGGTAATGGGATCGAGTCGGCTACCCACCCCCGCGGCAAAGATCATGGCTTTATCCATAAGGGCTAGTTTTTAAGATCCAGGTGGGCCAGGTCTACCCCCACCTTGTAGTCTTGCTTTATCCGCTCGGCCAGGCGTTCGGCGCAATATACCGAACGGTGCTGACCGCCGGTGCATCCAAAGGCCACCATCAGATGGGTGAACCCCCGCTCCATATAGGTTTCCACACTCATCCGTACCATCCGGTAAGCCAGGTCTATAAATGCTTCCATCCGGGTGTTCTTCAAAAAGAAATCCACCACTTCCCGGTCTTTCCCCGAAAGCATCATGTAGCGTTCGAATTTTCCGGGATTCAAGATGGAACGGCAATCAAACACATAGCCGCCCCCGTGTCCGCTCTCGTCATAGGGGATACCCCGCTTGTAGGAGAAGCTTCTTATTTGTACGGTCAATTTAGTATTGGAATCCATGGTCAGATATTTTCGAATGCATCAATTGATCAAGGGTTTTTTGCAGTTCGGGACACTTCTGAAGGATGGGGTTTTTGGAATACAATCCCCTCAGATTCTCCAGGGCAGGGGGGATGCTTTGGATGAAGTGCTGCTTGCCTTCTTTCAGCCCCCTCAAACCGTAAGCCCCCAGTGTTTGAAGAACCCGAAGCAGGGCCACGGGATAAAAAAATGCCCTGAATACCTGCTCATCCACCGGGGTTAATATCCGGAGGGTTTTCAGGTACTGGCCGATCATCTCCTGGCGGAAGGAGTCGGGCCAACGGGCCCTGGCCTGGTAAAGAAAAGCAGCCAGGTCATATTGAAGCGGGCCTTTGCGGCCCCCCTGGTAATCTATAAAGTAGAGGTTGTCTTGATGAACCATGATGTTGCGTGACTGAAAATCCCGGTACATGAAATAGGGGTGGCCCGCGCCAAGAATCATCCCGGCCAGCTTGCGGAAATCCCGCTCCAAGAGATGCTTGCGGTAGACTGCCCCCATCTGATCGGCAAATTGTTCCCTGAAATAGTTCAAATCATAGAGGATCGCCTTTTCATCGAACTGCTGATAAGGATAGCAGCGGGAAAAATCCATCTTTCTGCCCGCCATCACCTGGATGCGGGCCAACTCACGCATGACTTCCCTGACTTTTTCCCTCACTACGGGATCCCGCTCGGGATGAGGCTGATGTTGACGGATCAGGTCAAAAAGGGTTTGATCGCCCAGGTCTTCCAAAAGATAGATGTTGTCTGTGAGATCTTCGGCCAGGATGCCAGGTACCTGTATCCTTTCATTTTTGAAAAAGCGGCTCATGTATATGAATGTCTGGTTTTCCTTGTCATCAGGGTTGTATGCTCCAATGGCCGAGCGTGTATCGCCGATTAGGCGGTAATAGATCCGGTTGGAGCCCGAACGGGGGAATGGCTGCAAACCATTGACTTCCTGGCCACTCCAGTCGAAGAATAATTGCCTCAGTGCCTGCTTGTGATCTGCCTTCAATTTTTTATCCGCTTTTTTCACAAATTTAGGAATATCTGTTAATTTTATTGCTGGCGAATTCCAATAAGATGCATCACATCCCATCTAAAATAACACAATAACCCGAATAAAAACCTTTTCGAACCATGAAAACACGCATTTCATTTGCATTTCTTGTGATCTTCCTGGTATCATCCTTAATGGTCCACAGCCAGGAAGATACTCAAAAGATCACGCTTGAAGATATTTACAAGAAGCATGAATTCAGAGACAAAACAGTTAGCGGCCTTCGTTCGATGGACGATGGCATTCATTACACCGTACTGGAGGGCAACGCGCATATCATTAAATACAGTTATGAAACCGGCAAAGAAGTGGATACGGTATTTAGTGCCGAGAGCCATGATGCCATTTCCAGTTTCTCACGCTATGAGTTCAGCGAAGGGGAAAACAAGATCATGCTGGCCACCCGGGTGAACCCGATTTACCGGCGTTCGTTCACGGCGCGGTTTTATGTGTTCAACCGAAAAGATGAAACCCTGCAACCCGTCAGTGAGAAGGGAGCTCAGCGGCTGGCCACCTTTTCGCCCGATGGCTCCAGGGTGGGGTTTGTCCGGGATAATGATCTGTACATTAAGAATCTGGATACCGGCCGGGAGAGGCAAATCACCCATGATGGAAGGAAAAACCACATCATCAACGGCACCACCGACTGGGTGTATGAAGAGGAGTTTGCCATAACCCAGGGATTCCGATGGTCACCGGACGGGGATAAGATTGCCTTTTATAAGTTTGATGAAAGCCGCGTGCGGGTCTTTCACATGACCATGTTCCAGGGGCGGCTTTATCCGGAGGATTATGCCTTTAAATATCCCAAGGCCGGCGAAAAGAATTCCATCGTTAAAATTTTTGTCCACAATCTCGAGGAGGATTCAACCCGGGAAATGGATACCGGGGAAGAGACCGATCAGTACCTTCCCCGCTTCAAGTGGACCCCCGACAACAATGAGTTGTGTATGATCCGGATGAACCGGTTGCAGAATGAAATTGAGATCATGCTGGCCAATGCCACTACCGGCGAATCGAGGGTTGTTTACCAGGAAACCAACCCTTATTACATTTCGCAGATTGGCGATGATTACCCCACTTTTGTCAATGATGGCGAACAATTCATCATTTACAGTGAAAAAAGCGGCTACAACCACCTGTATCTTTACAATAAAAACGGCGAGCTGGCCAGCCAGATCACCTCGGGCGAATGGGATGTGACGGAGTTTATTGGATATGACCCACAACAGGAGAGGGTTTTTTATACCGCTGCCCAGGAATCGCCCCTTCGCCGGCATGTTTATTCGATCGCCAGTGATGGCACCGATAAACGCCAGATCACCCAGAATAAGGGCTGGAACAATGCCGAATTCAGCAAAGGTTATAAATACTTCATCAATTATCATTCCACGGCCAACACCCCGCCGGTGATCACCCTTCATAACCGCAGCGGCGAGTTGATCCGCACCCTGGAGGACAATGCCCGATTGGAAAAGAAAACCGAGCAGTATGGATTCACTGAAAAAGAGTTCATCAAGATCAACACCCCCTCCAGTGAATATGATCTGAATGCTTACACCATCAAGCCGCCGAATTTTGATCCCAACAAGGCGTATCCCTTGTTTATGTATTTATATGGCGGGCCGGGTTCGCAGACGGTGACCGATCAATGGTCGAGCCGCATGGCGTGGTTCCAGATGCTGGCCCAGCGGGGCTATGTCATTGCAGTGGTGGATAACCGTGGAACCGGCGCCAGGGGCCAGCATTTCAAGAAAATGACCTACGGGAAGCTGGGCAAATACGAGACCATTGATCAGATTGAAGCGGCTCAGTATTTCGCCCAAAAACCCTATATCGATTCGAGCCGCATCGGGATCTTCGGTTGGAGCTACGGCGGATACATGTCGTCGAACTGCCTTTTCCAGGGCAATGAGACCTTTTCCATGGCCATTGCAGTGGCACCGGTTACCAACTGGCGCTATTACGATACCATCTATACCGAGCGCTTTATGGGACTTCCTCAAAACAATGGCGAAGGATATGACAGCAATTCGCCCATCAATCACGTGGACGGATTGAAGGGTGAATACCTGCTGATTCATGGTACCGGCGATGACAACGTGCATGTTCAAAATTCCATGGAACTGGCCGAGGAACTGGTTCAGGCCAATAAACAGTTTGAGATGCAGTTTTATCCCGACAAGAACCACGGCATTTACGGGGGAAATACAACATTTCACCTTTATACGCGCATGACCCATTTTATCATGGAAAACCTTTAATTCGTTGTATCTTTCCAGTCCCTTAAGTTTAGGAGGATCGAGAGGATCAGGGCGAGGAAAAAGATGACCGCAGTAGCGGTATCCACGAGTTGGGAGGAGAGCTCAAGGGGCAGGAGGCGTTCCAAGAGGTATTCGATGTAAGAGGAAGGTAAATGATGGTGACCCAGTCGGTTAAGGATTTGAAAATGCCACTCGGTCAAAGGGCAGTAACCCAGGCCGTAAAACAACCCCAGGATGAACCAGGAGCCCCCGGTCAGAAGCAGGGTAAAGAGGTTGATCCTGCGGGTTTTCCTCCATATCCAGCCCACAGCATTGAACAGGGTCAGGCAGGCATGGAAAACCACAAAGAACCAGTCTGCCAGTTGTAGCAGGGATGTCTCCATTGGCCTGAAGCATTATTCGCTGGCGAAATTTTTCAATAAGAGCCGGGCGGTTGATTTGTTGGTGGCCAGGGGTACCTCCCATACGTCACAGAGCCTCATCAAGGTTGCGATGTCCGGATCGTGGGGATGTTTGCCCAGGGGATCGCGGAAGAAGAAGACCATATCCAGTTCGCCTTTGGCCACCAAAGTGCCGATCTCTGCATCCCCGCCAAAGGGCCCCGAGTTATAGCGGATGATATTAGACAGGCCGGTTTCGGCTATTTTTTGACCGGTGGTCCCGGTGGCATGCAATTGATAGTTGTTAAGGATATCGCGGTGGTCCATCACAAACTTCACCATGTCTGCTTTCTTACCATCATGGGCTATCAGGGCAATGTTCCCTCTCTTTTTGGTTTGATTGGATTGTTGCATTCGTATAAAGTTTAATTAACGTTCTGTATTTCAGTATCATTTTCTTCCAACATTGCATGATTTGCTTCCCTCTGCCATGGAACCTGCATGAATAATCATGTCCTTGTTGTGACGGTACTGGATGCAGGTTTCATTGGGGTTTTTATCTTTTGGTTTCTTTATCTTTTTGATTGGCACTTTAAGCAGGAGCATCCGATGGCATTTGCAGTTAATTAGCCGAATATTGCCAGGGTCTTGCCGGACATTGGCAGATCAAGCAGGAGCCAACCGAGCCTCCCGGTTGAGTTTGCAGACGAATAATACCTGTTTGGTTTATTCAGGACGCAAATTAAACAATAATTCCCAAACACAAAAAGGTCAAAATGGTTTAAAAGGGGGCTGTATTTAAAGCTTGTGTATCGCTGGATTAATTATCCCGATGAACGCAGATATTTACCCTAAGACTTGTAGCTAAGGGCATTTGCTTCTGTGAAGGGAGTGGACAGGTCAGCCATTCATTCTTTTACAACGATTGTACGGGCAGTTGAGATGTAAGTGACTCTAAAAAAACCCAGAGCTTCGCCATTTTCTATGTTGCCGATGGCATTGGCCGGCGGCCCGGAAAGGTCAAAGGGGTTGCCCGATTGATTGACGATGTTCTGCAATCCGTTGAGGTATCGCCGGTAGGCATGGCTGGCCGAGCAGATTTCAAGTTCCAGGGTATCCCCGGCCCGGAAGCTTTCAAAAAAGTAGAAGTTGTAGGGGGGATAGCCCTTAAAGGCTTCCCGGTCAGAATAGATGTTGGTTTGATCAATGGTATCGTTGAGCGGCCGGTTGTTTCTGAATAGGTTCATCGTGTAATAATCGCCGGCGGGGGTGGGTTCTTCTCCGAGAACCGACAAATAGAGGACCAGGGAATCAATGGGGGCCTGTTCCACATACACAGGATTTTTGTAGGTAGTGGCCTGGATGGTATCGAGCCAGAAGCCCTGGGGCATGGTTTGGCTGGCCTGATACCGGGTTCTCCCGTTGATGGGTTTCTCCAGGCGAATGTCCAGTTGATAGGTTTTTCCAGGGACCCCGGCCACAGCCCTTTTTGAGGTATAAACCCCCGGTTGGTTCGCCTCCTCTACAAAAGCAAGGGTGTCGCCCGGTGAAGTAATGCGGAGGTTGGCGCCGGTGACCCGCGGGGTTTTTACATTGCTGAAATAGTTGGCTGAAGTGCTCAGGGTAATTTGATGATGCTGGCGTTGATTGGTCAGTTGGCCTTCCACCACCAGCATTTGGGGAACATCTTCGGTTTCCCAGGCGATCTGCTCATCCTCACATCCCAGGCAGGTCAGCATAAGAAGCCCCATCACAAGCTTTTTCATGTTTTTAAGGTTGAACCCGCTTAATCGGGGTATGGGGTATTTGAGATTTTTTACAAGGTTCATAATCATGGGCCTTGTTGATTCAGTTTTAAAATTCAAAATTGTAGGAGACCGAGGGAAAAAAGGAGAAATAAGAGGTTCTCATGGCTTTGGTTTTATAAGGGGTATTGGTGCTTTGGGTGAAATAGAGGGCATCGGCGTTTTTGTGGCCATAAGCATTATAGATGGAAAAGACCCATTCGCCGTGAAAGTTCCGGTTGGGTTTTTTCTTGGCCTGGATGGTGATTCCCAAATCGAGCCGGTGGTAGGTAGGCATGCGGTCCTGGTTGCGGCCGGGGTAGTAGGGGATCACCAGGTTGCCGTATTCATAGCGTGAGGCCGGAGCATTGAGGGGCCGGCCCGATTTGATGGTCCAGTTGGCCGAGAGGCTGATCCGGGGTGTAAAATCGAACATGGCTACCAGGGACAGGTCGTGGGGGCGGTCATAAGGGGCGGGAAACCAGCCTTGCTCCTGGATGTCTTTGATTTTTCGCAGTGAACGGGAATAGGAATAGCTGATCCATCCGCTTAATCTGCCGGATGGCTTTTTAATCATTAACTCCATTCCATAAGCTTTGCCCTGCCCGAAACGCAGGTCTTCTTCCAGATCTTCGTTGAACTGGGGCTGTGCGAATTCATCAAATGCCACTTGGCGGTCAACATGCTTATAGTACAGTTCGAGGGAGGTTTCGACCCGGTTGTTGAAAAAATTGCGGAAGTAGCCCATGCTGTATTGATCCCCTATTTGCGGTTTGATGGTAGGGTTGGCACTGACCCATACATCCAGGGGGGTTCCGCTGTTGGAATTGGAAGCGATCAAAAGGTATTGGCGCCCCCTCGAGTAACTGGCTTTGAGGGAATGGCGTTTTGAAAAGCGATAATTCATGGTTATTCGGGGTTCCAGCCCACCATAGGTGTTGTATATTTCACCGGCCGGATGATGTACCTCACCTATAACCTCGTAATTGTCGTTCAGCCGGTTAACCGTGGCCGGGCCAATGTTCTGAAAAAGGGAATAACGCAGGCCGTATTTCAGCTTGAGGCTTTCACTGATCTTTTGTTCATTGCTGATGTAGATGGCACTTTCGATGCTTTTTATCCGGGGCATTTTAAACCGGTTGGTGGTGGTGTCCTGCTTATCAGCAACTTCTCCGACATTGAAGTCATGAAAAGTGCTTTTTATGCCGAAACGCAGGGTGTTGTCCTGGTTTAAGTAGTATCCGAAATCGGCGCGCAGGGTGTAATCGCGCACAAATGCCTGGTATTCAAAAGCAAATTTTTTTTCTTCCCGCCCCAGGGATATTTGATTATCGAGCAGGTAATCGTAGTTGCTGGCCAGGAGGGTGAAGTTGGAGAAGAGTTTCTGGCTGAACAGGTGGTTCCAGCGCAGCGAACCGGTATAATTGCCCCAGTTGAAGCGCGATTGATTGCGGTTGTTGGTCGACCAGGAAAAGACATCCCGGCCGAAATAACCCGACAGGTAAAGGCGGTTGCTGCGGTTAAAGCGGTAATTGGCTTTGGTGTTGAGGTCGTAGAAATGAAAGGGAAATTCCATGATATTTTGATTGCCGGATAACTCTCTGGCTGCTTTAATGGCCGCGTCCATATAGGTTCTTCTGCCGGCGAGCATCATCGAGCCCCTGTTTTTTTTCAGGGGGGCCTCAAGGGTCAGCCTGCTGGAGATAAGGCCAATACCGCCTTCGCCGCTGAATTCTTTCATGTTGCCGTCTTTCATGCGGATATCGATCAGTGAGGCCAACCGGCCGCCATAACGGGCCGGTATATCGCCTTTGTAAAGTTCTACATTTTTAATGGCGTCGTTGTTGAAGACCGAAAAAATACCCCCGAGGTGAGAAGCATTGTAGAGGGGGGCTTCATCGAGCAGCATCAGGTTCTGATCGCGTCCCCCTCCGCGAATGCTCATGCCAGAGCTGAGGCTTCCGGTGTTCTTCACCCCCGGCAAAAGCTGCAGGCTCTTGATGATATCGGTCTCACCCATCAATACCGGGATCTTCTTGATGGTCCGGCTGGTGAGCTTATCCGTGCTCATCTGTAGAGAGGCTACATTGCGGTTGTCTTTTTCTCCCGTTACCACCACCTGCTTCAATGCGGTTGCCTGGGGGGTGAGCTCGGCATTGATCGTGGTATCGCCCGTCGGGCTCAAAGCAATCTGCTTTTTGCGATAGCCTACATAGGTGTAAACCAGCGTATCCGCCTTGCCTTCCACGGTGAGCGAGTAAAATCCATAGGCATTTGTAGTGGTGCCCCTGTTGGTGCCTTTGATGTAGATGTTGGCGCCAATCAATACTTCACCGTTGGTTCCGTCATTCACATGTCCGCTGATGGTGTGTTGCTGTCCCACCGAAAGGAGGGGTAAAAGAAAAACCATCAACATGCCTGCAATCAGCCTGGTCATATTTTAAAGGATTTATTCCGGGCACAAATGTAAGGCATTTATGAGCAATAACATGTATTGTTCATGGTCCTTCACCGGTAAAACCTTGCACACGGGTTACAACAGCAAATGAGGGAGATTGTTGCGCGAAAAGAAAATGAGCGGATCAACCGGCGGATGGAAGAGATTTGCCAAAAGATTAAAAACCAAAAGTATTGACCAGCCTTGAGGTAATCGTCCGCGGGTCCTTCTCTTTGGCCCCGTGGCTATAATGATAAACCTCGCTGCCTGTTCCATGGATGGATCCCGGGTGAAGCCAGTCGATGTGTAATTTTCCGTTCTCATGCACATGGAGGGTGCCCATGTGGGTGCTCCCGTCCATCGACAGCAAAAGGATCACACTGTCGCGGATCTGGTACTTCCCGGGATTTCGGAAGGTACTGCCCGAGAATTTGAAATTTTCACGAATCTCAAAGGTGTTGGGGCTGCTGAAGATGAGTTTTCGGGTGTGGTGCCCCTGTTGCGTTTCATTGCCTGTTGAGGTGGATACCCAGGTGTGATTTTGCAGATCTTTGGGGTTGAGTCGGATCGTGGGTTCGCGCTTGCCGTTGAGGCTTTGGATCAGTACCAATCCGGCGCCAATGAGGATAATCCAGATGAGGGTCTTATAGGTAGTCATGGTATAAATTTTAGGGTATTGAAAGGTACGTGAAGGGGGCCGGCAGGTTTTAGGTTGGCCCGGTAAAAGCCAATATTGTTTGATGAATCATGGCTTTTATATCGTGAAGCCGGATGAGGATTTGATCAATTGCATGAGGGTTTAAGTCACTGTTAGTCAGTATTTAATAAAACATACCTGGTTCGGCCTGATAATCAAAATAACAGGTGGTTCAAACCGATTGGCTTGAGTGAAGCATTAAATGATACCTGAGGAACCAGGCATTTGGCCGACATGTAGAGGGTCAAGCAAAAAGGGGAGGAATAAAGATGGTTCTTCCGGCAAATGCTTAGGGATTATATAAAAATAAGCGAAAAAAGGGGTGTACCCGGTTGGGCACACCCCCGAAACAGTGTTAACGGGTGAAATGAAAGTCAATATACCTTGCATCTGAACCAGGGCAAAAATTTACCTGGAGGGCATTTTTTTGCGGATCAGGATTGCAGGTTTTATGCCCGGTCTATTTGTTGTTGAGCAGATATTTTTTAATGTTTTGGCGGAACATTTTTCGCGTGGCCTCCTTCGATTCGCCAATGCCTGAACTCATGGTTGGTTTGCCTTCAACGGGGCAATAGAGGAAACTGGGTATGCCCCTTACCCCAAAGGCGGCTGCCAGTTCGCGGTGTTTATCGACATCCACCTTATAAACGTTGATTTTGTCCCTGTATTCACGGGCCAGCTCTTCCAGGATAGGTGAAGTGATGCGGCAGGGAGCACACCAGTCTGCATAAAAATCGACCACGCAGGGTTTGTTTCCTTTAAAATTCCAACGCTCTTCATTCTCGAAATCCACCACTTTTTGCTTAAAGGTTTCTTTGTTCAGGTGAATGGTGGCTTTATCCTCTTTCTGCTGATTTTCTGATTGTTGTTGCCGGCTTTGATTGGCTTGTTTTTCTGAATCACCTGAACCCTGGCATGCGCCCAGGTTCACAGCAAAAAGTACGGTTGCGATGAGCAGTGTGATTCTTTTCATGGTTATTAGGCTTGATGGGTGGAACTTATTAAACGGGTTTTAAAAATAAATACATCTACAAATTTACATAAATAAATTTGAAAATCCATAACAGGGAAGACCAACCGGGTTGATCGGAGGTTTCCGGATGGATTGGGTTGAAGTGTCGCTCATAACGCCTATGAATGGGGACATCATCAACGGTGAGTTGCTCAATGTGACCGGATGGCTTTTACTGGCTGGCCTGGATAATGCCCAGGTGAATTTCTTCCCGAAGGCGGGGCAGATCATAATGGATGATTTCCCACAACATATCATCAGAAACCTGATTGCGTCCCTGATGGAGCCTGTTGCTGGTGTCGATAAATTTTTCTACCTGGGAGATTTTAAGGTTATTGACATTTTGAGCAAGGATGGATATAAAACGCCCGATGATTTCAATATTGCGCTCTACTGCCCTTTTTTTAATGGGATGGCTTGAAAAATAAGCCAACGTTTTTTGGTTATCATCGAAGTAACCCTCAATCTCCTGTATGGCTGATATGATCTCATACAGCCATGCCCTTGTCCTGTCGTCCATAGAGGATAATTTTTGAAGCCTCCAGTATTTTTTCCATAAACGGATTTTTAACGGCTTGCGCTTCTATGAGCATGATCTCGCAATTGACCAGATCGCGAAGGGCTTTCTTAAAAGCGCAGTAGTTATCACTGTAATCCAGAGAAGCAGTGACCTCGAATCGCACCAGGAAACCTTTTTCGCAGGAATTGGAATCTTCCAGAAAACTGGTGTCAAAAACAGCCAGTTCGGCAACATGGTGGCGGCGACAAAGCCTTTTGATCTCTTTTCTTTTTTGTTCAAAATCTTTCATGCAAACAAGTTATGAAATAATCCAACTTCAAACAAGGCCAATAGTTAAATTCTGATAATCTGTGTTGTGTTCTGATAGTCAGAATTTAATTAACGTTCAGCAGGGCATACATATTTTACCTGGATTGAATATTTGATACCGGAGGGGTTTGTTGGGTTAACCGGGAATCGATGGTTGGGGCAGCAATGCCAGGGTGATTTACAATTCAGCCTTTAAGGCGGTAGTTTGTCGATTAAGGCAATATACCCCCAAAAGATGGGTCTCTAGAAGGATAAAGGTATTTTGTGAATCATGGGAAGATTCAGCCTGGCCATTGATTTTGAATGGAATCCAGCCAATGCTGGTAGCTGGTTTTAATAAAGGGCCCAAGTAAAGCCGGAGGCCAAAAAAAGACCTGTCAGTTCCGCCTGACAGGTCTTTTTAAGGGTTCTCTATTGTAAGGATTCTTTATTGATAAGGACTTCTTAATTTAAGGACTTTTTATAGTTGCTGCTTTTTTTCTTCGAAGGCTTCTTCTGATTTATCGGGAGCTTCAGGGATTTCGGGCAGCGGTTCGTAGTTTTTCTCTATTTTTTCCTTGATCACTTCGATGGCTTTGTTCAGTTGCTGGTCGATGCCCTGATAGGCTTTATAGGGATCATTTTCCACGGTAATGTCGGGTTCCACCCCGTGGCCTTCGATGATCCATCTGCTTTGTTCGGCCGAATAGGAGGCGAATTGTGGGATTCGCAGGGACCCTCCGTCGATAAACGGCAGGGAGCCGGTTATACCGACCACACCGCCCCAGGTTCGTGTTCCAATGACGGTTCCCAGGTCATGTTTTTTGAACGAGTAGGGGAACAGGTCGCCGTCGGAGGCCGAATAGTGGTCGATCAGCAGGACCATGGGCCCGCGCATCATCTTCGAGGGGGTATAGGAAGGTTCATCCACGTTGCGCCGCATGTTGGCCCGGGTAATTTCCCGGCGCAGGCGTTCGATGATCATTGGCGAAACATTGCCTCCGCCATTGCCCCGGTCGTCAATGATCAGGGCTTTTTTATTGAGCTGGGGGTAGAAATGTTCGACAAATTCATTCAGCCCGTGGGTGATCATATCGGGTATGTGGATGTACCCCACCTGGCCGTTGGTCTTTTCATTGACCGTTTCGATGTTGTCCTGTACCCAGTTGTAGTAATACAGTTCACTTTCGTTGCCACGCGGGGTGATGATTTCAGTGTGGCTGCCCTCCAGGGAAGGTTCATCGTTCACGCGCAGTTCTACCATTTCATCGGCTTTGCCCACCAGCATCCGGTGAATGTCTGAGGTTCCTTTGACGCTGTTGCCGTTGACTTCAAGGATATAATCCCCTTCGCTGATCTCGACGCCTACCGACTGCAAGGGCGAGTGAAGTTCTTTGCTCCAGTTGGCCCCCTCCAGGATCCGGTCGATGCGGTAGTAGCCTGATTCATCCTGGCTGAGTTCGGCTCCCAGCAAACCTGTCTTGAGGCGTTCCGGCTCAGGCCGGTCGCCGCTTTGTATGTAGGCATGGCCCACATTCGTCTCGGAGATCATCAGCCCGATCACGTAGGTCAGATCATTGCGGTGGTTGACATAGGGCAGCAGCTCGCTGTAGCGTTCTTTCATCTGCTTCCAGTCGACACCGTGCATGTTTTCTACATAGAAGAAATCGCGATACTGCCGCCAGCTTTCATTGAATATCTGCCGCCATTCCTTCTTGCGATCAACCCGGACCTTCATGTTGGACAGATCCACAGTTTCCTTCATGTCGATTTTGCTGGAAGGCAGGTCGATGACCGCATATTGCTTGCCTTTTTTTACCAGCATCCTGGTGTTTTTGGGCGAGATGGTATACTGCATGCCTTCACCCAGGGTCGTTTCTTTTTCCTTTTCCAGGTCGAAAACCTTCAGGCTGGTGCTGTGGTTGTCGGAATCGTATTGATTATAATAGATGCGGTTGCCGATGGCGCGGATGTTGCCATAGCTTGAGGGTTCAACCGGCAGGGCCTCTATCCTGTTCTGCAGCCCTTCACGATCGATTTGAACCTTTACCTCCTCGTCTTCCTTGCCGTTTTCATTCTCAGCGGAGGCTTTTGGGCCGTTCTCGCCTTTAACTTCATCATTTTTGGGCTGGAACGGTGAAGGGGTAGACTTTTGGAGGGTGACCAGGTAAATTTTTTCCATGTCCTTATAGGCATAATTCCATTCCACCCGGCTGTAGACCGGATCGAAGGTCCGCTGGGAGCCAAATACCAGGTATTTGCCGTCGGAAGAGAAAGAGGCATTGGATGAGCTGTACCATCCGTCGGTAACCTTGAATTTTTCCCCGCTCTTGGTATTGTAGACCCATACTACCGACATGTCGTTGTCGGCTTGTTTGGAATAAGTGATCCAACGGCTGTCGGGCGACCAGCTGTAGTGGCGGATCTCACCGTATTTGGAGGTATCCACCAGGGTTACTTCCCGGGTTTGGGTATTGATATATTTCAAACGGAACTCGGCATCGCTCCAGAGGATCTTCTTGCTGTCGGGCGACCATTCCAGGGCGTATTTGTAAGTGGTGGCATGGTCGGTGAGTTGGACGGGATCTTTTTTGCCCTGTTGCTCCTGCAGGTAGATTTCGTATTCGCCGCTTTGGTCGGATATATAGGCAATGTGATCGCCGTCGGGCGACCATTTGGCTTCGCGGTCGTGGGCCCCGGAGGATTCGGTCAGGTTATAGGTAATCCCTTCGCTGGCCGGTACGGAGAAAACATCGCCACGGGCGGTAAAAGTCACCCTTTTGCCCTGGGGTGAAAGGCCGGCACCCTGGATGTGCTCTGAAGCATCGATGATCTCGTGGCGGCTGGCCAGCATGTCGTTGGATATTTGAACCGGCACCTGCTCGGTTTGATGGGTTTGAAGATCCATCTTATAAAGATAACCGCCCTTTTCAAAGACCAGTTGTTCGGGTCCGATCGAGGGAAATTTGACATCGTATTTTTCAAAATCGGTCAGCTGTTCCAGCTCTTCACTTTGAAGGTCATAGCGGTAAAGGTTCATCCGCCAGTTGCGGTCGGAGACAAAATAGACGGATTGGTCTTTCCACATGGGGATGATGTCCTGCCCCTTATGGTCCGTGATGGCCTTGGTTTCGTGGGTGTTGAAGTCGTGAATCCATATATCGTCGGCCATTCCCCCGCGATAATGTTTCCAGGTACGGAATTCGCGGAATATTCGGTTGTAGGCCAGTTTTTGGGCATCGGGCGAATAGCTGCAGAACCCGCCTTTGGGCAGGGGCAGTTGTTGGGGCATGCCCCCGTCGGCCGATATCTTGTAGAGGTCACCCTGGAAAGCGTTGAAGGATTTGTTCCGCGAGCGAAAGATGATGTATTCTCCGTCGGGGGTCCAGTCCATGACGATGTTGTTGGGCCCCATCCGGTCGGCTACGTCATCGCGGCTGAGGGTGGCCGTATAGGTCAGGCGTTTGGGCGAGCCCCCCTCGCTATCCATGACATAGACCTCGGTGTTTCCATCATACTGCGCGGTGAAGGCAATCTTGCTGCCGTCGGGCGAAAACCTTGGGAACATCTCGTATCCCTTGTGCGAGGTGATGCGCCGGGCTGTACCACCTTCGGCGTCAACGGTATAGAGATCACCGGCATAGGAGAAAACAATCTGATCCCCATGTATGGCAGGGAATCGCATTAACCTGGCACTTTCTTCCTGGGCTTGTGTGGTGAACATCCCGGCAAAAAAGGCCAGCAGAAAAATCATGGAAAAACGTCTCATAGAATATCCTTTTTTAATTTGTTACGTATAGTTTGAAGCCATCCAAGTTAGCAAAAAATCTTCATAGAAAAAAATTGCCCCGGGTGCATCTAGCAGCCGATAACTGGATGTTGATCTTCGGAAATTGACTATATTTGTGACATTTAATTGAATTGCTGTATGAAGAGAGCCTGGCTGCCCTTAATCATCTTGTCTTTGTGCTTTTTCACCGGTTTTTCGGGTTCGTTGTTTTCCAGTGAGCCTCCTGATCATCGGATGGATCCGGCCTCCCTGTTGGCGATGGAATCTTCCTGGGTGGACAGTGTTTACAGACAGCTGAGCTTAAAGGAGAAGATAGGCCAGCTTTTCATGGTAGCGGCCTGGTCTGACAAGGAGCCTGCCCATTCACATTCGATCATTCGGTTGATCCGGGAATATCACATTGGCGGGTTAATCTTTTTCCAGGGCAATCCGAGGGATCAGGCCAAGCTGACCAATGTATACCAGAATTATTCGCGGGTGCCTTTGATGATTGGTATGGATGCCGAGTGGGGCCCTGGGATGCGGCTGGACAGTGTGATCTCTTATCCCCGGCAAATGGCCCTTGGGGCCATCCAGGATGATTCGCTGATCTATAGGATGGGCTCTGATATTGGCCAACAGTTGAGGCGGCTGGGGGTTCACATCAATTTTGCCCCCGTGGTCGATGTCAATAACAACCCTGACAATCCGGTGATAGGGAGCCGCTCGTTTGGTAGTGATCCGCGCCGGGTCGCTCGTAAAGGCATTGCCTATATGAATGGGCTTCAGGACGAGGGGGTGCTCTCAGTGGCCAAACATTTTCCCGGTCATGGCGACACCGATCAGGATTCCCATAAGGTGCTTCCGGTGATTCCGCACGATTCAACCCGGCTCGACAGCATTGAACTATATCCTTTCCGGCGTTTGGTTCAGAATGGGGTAGGCGGGGTGATGGTGGCCCATTTAAATGTGCCGGCATACATGGATGATCCCAACCAGCCTGCCACCCTTTCTTCCCGGATGATTAACGGGGTGCTGAAAGAACAGATGGATTTTAAGGGCCTGGTCTTCACCGATGCCCTGAACATGAGAGGCATCACCAACCATTATTCACCCGGCCGGATTGAAGCACAGGCATTAAAAGCGGGCAATGATGTGCTGCTTTATCCCCAGGATGCTGCCCGGGCCATTGAATACCTTTATAAACAGGTTAAGCTCGGTGACCTCTCCCGTCAAACCATTGAACAGAGCTGTCGTAAGGTGTTGGCTTTTAAATATTGGGCCGGCCTGGATCAGTTGCCGGCTGATACCAATGGCGGGATGAAAACAGGGCCGGTAGAGAAGGCGGGGTTGACAGGGGACTTGAATAAAAGCGCCTACCAGGTTTTGAGACAGGAGTTGGTGTCAGGTTCCCTTACACTGACTGGCAATTCATCAGGTTTGCTGCCTTTTCGCAGGCCCGACACCCTGAATATAGCTACTGTGGCACTGGGCAGTGATTCGACCACGGCCTTTCAGGATATGATCGATCGTTATGGGGCTGCCGATCATTACCATTATACCACCGGCGATGACCTGGCCCGTTTTTCGGAACAGCTTCAGGAGTATGACCTGGTGGTGGCCTCGGTGCATCGCACCAACCGGATGCCTTCCCGGCGATATGGAGTCAGGGATGAATACATCCGGGTGAGTGAGCAAATCACCCGGCAAACAAAGATGGTGCTGGTTCACTTTGGCAATCCCTATGCCCTTGGCCATTTCCCCCAATTACAGCACTATGAGGCCGCCCTGGTAGGTTACAATGACCAGCCGGTGACCCAACGGAAAGCGGCCCAGGCCTTGTTTGGTGCCATTGATCTGCAGGGTCGCCTGCCGGTGGATGTTGGAGGGCCCCTTCAGGTCGGCACAGGGGTCTCTACCGGCCGGTTGAACCGTTTAAGCTATGGCCTTCCCGGTTCGGTCGGAATGGATCCCCAGGTGCTGCAAAGGATTGATACCATCATGACCTCGGCCATCGATGCCCAGGCAACTCCCGGGGGACAGATCCTGGTGGCCCGTAAAGGCCGCGTGGTCCTGCATAAAAGCTATGGAACCCATACCTACCTCAATGACCATCCCGTTCAGTGGCGCGATCTGTATGATTTGGCTTCGCTCACCAAGATTGTCTCTACCCTGCCGGCTTTGATGCACCTCTATGAGCAGGATTCCCTGAAACTTACTGATTCCCTTGACCAACACCTGCCCCGTTTGGATACCACCAATAAAGGTGCGCTGATCCTACACAACATCCTCACCCATCAGGCCCGGTTGAAAAGTTGGATCCCCTTTTATTACAAGACCCTCGAGCCCCTGATGCCGGATACACCCCTGCTGGATTCCGAATTTTCTCCCGAATACCCCTATAAGCTGGGCAATCATGCCTATATGGTGAAGAATTTCCGCTACAAGGAAGGGGTCTATGCCCGCTCTCGTTCACCGCAATATCCGGTACAAGTGTCTGAGAACCTTTTTATCAAAGCGGCTTATACCGACAGCATATTTCACTGGATCGATGAATCGGAGCTTTTGGAAGAGAAGGATTATGTTTACAGCGATCTGGGCTACTATTACTTTTACCGGATGGTGGAGCGTATGACCGCGACAGCCCTGGAGGACTATGTGCAGCAGCTTTTCTATCAACCTTTGGGGGCCAACCACATGGGGTATTTGCCCCGTTCGCGGTTTCCGCTTCAGCAAATTGTGCCTACCGAGAATGACATGGTTTTCCGGCGGGAACTGGTGCATGGGCATGTGCATGACCCTGGTACAGCTATGCTGGGAGGGGTCTGCGGACACGCCGGCATCTTTTCCAACGCCAATGATCTGGCCAAGGTGATGCAGATGTATTTGAACGGCGGTAATTATGGCGGCAGGCGTTATTTTAAGGACTCTACCATTGAACGCTTCACCCATAGCCCTTTTCGAGAAGAAAACGGCAACCGGCGCGCTTTGGGTTTTGATAAACCGGTGATGGAACCGGACCAGCCCGGCCCCACCTGTGATGGCATATCTGAAACAAGCTTTGGCCACACCGGCTTTACCGGTACCATGGCATGGGCCGATCCCGAAGAACAGGTGGTCTATATCTTTCTCTCCAACCGGGTTCATCCCGACCAGGATAACCTGGAGCTGGTTACCAGCGATGTACGCACCCGCATCCAGCAGGTGCTCTATCAATCCATTGACGCCTACTAAAATTTGTTATACCCCAGGGCTGTATTACTGGTTTTGCGGCGGGCCGATCTTGCGTTTGAGCATCTTTTTCAACGTTTCATAACCAATCCGCTTGGCCACAATGGTTTTGTCCTGATCCAGCAGGTAAAGGGTAGGGGTACTGTAAACATCGTATTTACGACGGAAGTTGCTGCTGCGCCTTGGATCATATACATTGGTCCAATCCAGGTTGTGTTTGTCGAGATACTTGCTCCATTCCTTCTGGTTGCCCTGGGTGTAGACGGCAAAAACCCTGAACTGATCACGGTTGTATTCCTGGTAAAGCTTATGAATCTTAGGGGTAACCTCTTTACAATGGCCGCAGGAGGGCTCCCAAAAATACAAAAGCGTATATTGACTGTTTACATCATACAATTTTCGTTGTGCCCCCTCTTGCGAAGTCAGGGTTAATTGGGGCGCCTGTTTCCCAATTAAGTTGGGTTTGATTTTGCTTACCCGGTCGCGGATGCGCGTAAGGGTAGCCTGGTTCACCCAGTCGGACTCCCCGTTTAGGTAATAATTTTCGGCCACATACACGAAGACCTTGTCCATCCCCATGATGTTGCTCTGCTGGTAATGGTTGAGCAGATAACGCACCACGTACTGAAAGTTTTCCCTGCTGCCCCGGGTTTGATCTACAACCCAGTCAATCTGCTGTATAATCGAATCGGGTTGCTGGGGCAGGATGTTGTTGAAATAGTGGCTGATTTTGTTGTGAAAAATGGGGGTGCGCACCAGTCGCGGATCAGAAAGGTCAATGTTGTCAAAGTAATGCTTCTTGTTGTACCGGTATCTTTTTACCCATCTTATGGAATCTTTGTTTTCAGCTGTTTGAGGAATGTTGAACTCCGGGGTCTGCGGCCTTTTCATCGCCCGGATAACCGTGGCAAGAATGGTCCCTTCATGGTCGCGAATGATCTGGTCCCACTTGCGGTCAACCTGTTGGTTCAGCTTCTCCAGTTGATCCCTCCAGATTTGCGTCGAGTCGCTGTTCTGATTGGACTGAAGTTTCTTTTGAAGGGCATTTTTCCTTTGGGTTTTGACCATCATGAATTTTTGATAGCCATTAAAGACGGTGTTGATGGATGAACCCTCGAATTTTAAGGTGTGAACCAGGTCTTGGACATTTGTGGTTAGCGAAAAATGCTGATCCTGGCCGATTAATATTTCGAAATATTTTTTGGAAGGGGTGATCACCAGGTAGATGCCCTGCCCAAGGGCCTGGTTCCCCCGAAATACACCCTGGCCGTTTTGATCCAGCTGGATGGTATCCTTGATGAACTGGCGTTGGCCATAATGAAAACCCAGATAAAGATCTGAATTGCTCATTCCCTTGATATGAACCTCTATTTCGTACCCCTTTTGCCCGGGATTCTGTGAAGAAACCATCAGGGGCAGCATCAGCAATATGGCGAGTATAAGACTTGTGTGAAATAATTTCATGGGCTTACGATTTGGTTTCGGTTTTTATAACGTCTCTATTCCAACAAAGTTAATGAATTCCTTTTATTCTCGGTTAATTTTTATTGTTCTCCCTGTTTTATCCAACTATCCCTCATCAACGCACGTTATTGTGTTGAATGCCGCTTTATCCAGACCCAGCGCCAGCATTCCTAAAAGTAGGGTTTCCTTCCCCAAAACAGGCTTACTATTTTCAAAATAGCGTCCGCATTATTTAAAGAGGATCATCGTTCCAAAAGCAATTGTTCACCCACCCCAGGAATAATAATACCTTTGATAAAAATAGAATCATCATCCCCAAAAAAAGAAGGGGCCGTTCATCATATGATGTCAGCTGTTTAAACTTTTTGATATGAATTTAAACAAAATGATTTTTTGCTTGTTTGACAGAGTGAAAAGATCGTTGGTTATGGTGAACCAAACAATGAACACCGGAAAATATTATTTGTTAATTGTTAAAAAAAAGGAGATAAGATGATACATATCAAGAAATTTACCCAGTTTGCCTATTTTTTCACTTTTACTGTTCTGTTTACTCTAATGGCGGGTTTTTCGCTGGCTGTCATGAGCAATGGTGACTTGAAGCTGGAAAAAACCGGTGGCGAAGAAGACGTTGCTCTAGAAAGCCGTGAGGTGACCGAGCTGGAGCCCTGGATGACAAGCCGTTCTCATTTTAAGGTTTCAGAGAAGGCCCAACTTGATAGGATTGAGCCATGGATGACAGATGAAGATCGATTTATGATCCGGGAACAACGGCAATTGGATGAGATTAAGTCCTGGATGACTGATGAAAGGCGTTTTATGACCCGTGAACAACGGCAAATGGATGTAATTAAGTCGTGGATGACTGATGAAAGGCGATTTATGACCCGGGAACAACGGCAAATGGATGAGATTAAGTCGTGGATGACAAATGAAGTGCGATTTATGACCCGGGAGCAGAAACAATTGCATATCATTGAGGATTGGATGGTTGATGAGCAGTTCTGGACCATTTGATGGTTTGTTTAGGGTTTCACTTTAAAGTCCATTTTCAATGATTGAGCCCTGCCTTTGCGGCGGGGCTTTTTTGTATTATTTTTAGGTGTTCAAACCTCGATGCTATGGCGGGACTTACCATCTATAAAGCTTCGGCTGGCTCGGGCAAAACCTTTCGCCTTACGGGCGAGTATTTGTTGTTGCTTTTTGGCGATCCCGGGCTTTACCGGCATATTTTGGCGGTTACCTTCACCAACAAGGCGACTGCCGAGATGAAGAACCGGATACTTCAGGAGCTGGGGCGTTTGTCGCGGGGTGATGCTTCGCCTTACCGGCAGATGCTCCGGGACCATTTCAGCCTGAAGGAATCTACGATCAATGCGCGTGCCGGTGAACTGTTGCATAATATACTGCATGATTACAGTCGTTTTTCGGTCAGTACCATTGATCATTTCTTTCAGAAGGTATTGCGTTCTTTTGCCCGGGAGATTGGTCTTCAAACGGGTTATACCCTGGAGACGGATCATGATGAGATCCTGAAATTTGTGGTTGATGAACTGATCCTGGCCACTGAGCAGGACCGGCAACTGAGGGACTGGCTGGTTGATTTGGCTGAGTCGCGGATGATGGAGGGCAAAAGCTGGGATTCGTTTCGCCGGGAAATGGTCTCGCTGGCCGGGGAACTAACCCGGGAAGAAGTAAAGGCACTGCGGCTGGGTCAGGATGACACCCTGAATGATCCCGACGAGCTTCGGGCCTATGTGGAGCATTTGAAGAAGGAAAAGGCCCGCTACGAAAATACCCTCTATCATTATGGCAGGCAGGCTTTGGAGGTGATTGAACAAAACGGTTTGACCATTGATGATTTCAGCTATGGCAAGAGTGGCGGGGTTGGTCAGTATTTCATATATCTCAGAAACCGGCGGTACGACAAGTATCCCCCGGGAGCCCGTGTGCTTGGGGTGTTGGATCAACCCGAAGAATGGGCCAAAAAAAAGGGTACCGATCAGCAAACCCAACAATTGGTTCAGCAGCTGGCCCGCGACCCGTTGAATGACCTCCTCAGCCAGGCCGTGGCCACTGTTAACCGTTGGCATCGTTATTATCTATCCATCCGCGAGGTGCTTGCCAACATCCATGTATTGGGCATTCTGGGTGATATACAGAAACGGATCAACCGCTATTGCCGGGAGCAAAACATCTTTTTGATCTCTGACTCGGGCGATATGCTGCGCCGGATCATTGCCGGCAATGACGCCCCTTTTGTATATGAAAAAACCGGCAACCGGTACCATCATTTTATGATCGATGAGTTCCAGGACACCTCACGTTTCCAGTGGGATAACTTTCGTCCCCTTTTGCATAACAGCCTGGCTCAGGAGCATTATAACCTGATGGTGGGCGATGTCAAGCAATCGATTTACCGTTGGCGCAACGGCGACTGGAAGATATTACAGGATGAAGTACAGCAACATTTCCCGGCCGCTGAGGCTGTTTCCCTTGATATGAACTGGCGTAGCCGTTACAATGTAGTGGCCTACAACAATACCTTGTTTTACCATGCCCCGGGCATCATGCAAGGCCAGTATGACAGGGATACCGGGGAAGCAGGCCTTGACAATCCTTTTCCCGGGAAGCTGGAGGAGGCCTATCGGGATGTGTTGCAAAAGATGCCACAGGATAAGTCTGGGGGATATGTCTTCAATCGTTTTTTCGAGTATACCCACCCCAATGAATCCAGGGCCAAAGAGCAGATCAGGGAGCGGCTGATTGGCGACATCCGGTTGTTGCAGGACAAAGGCTACCGCCTGGCCGACATCGCTGTTCTGGTCCGCACCAACAAGGAGGGGAAAGAGATTGCTGATGCCCTTACCTGGTACCAGAAGCATGGGGATGCCGGTGACTCGTACCGGTATGATTTTGTCTCCAGCGATCTGCTTTATATCGAAAAAGCCGAAAGCGTGCGGTTGATTTGTGCTTTGTTCCGTTATTTGGTTAAACCGGACGATGTGATCAACCAGGCCTTTATTAAGGATACTTACCGGCATTTCATCCTGCAAGAGCAGGCCGGAGAGGGAGAGCTCCATGAACTTTTCCGCCATGATCCGACCAACTGGGCGGAATATTTGCCCGAAGCCTTCACCCGGCACATTGAGGAGCTCAGGCGGATGCCCCTTTATGAGCTCACTGAACGGCTGATCCGGATCTTCAGCATCTATAGCCTGCAGGATGAGTTGCCTTACATCCAGGCTTTTCAGGAGGTGATCCTCGATTTCTCCCGTCGATATGCTTCCGATCTGAATACCTTTTTAGACTGGTGGGGCGAAAATTCCGGCAAAAAGAGCCTGCAGCTCCCGGAGGATTATGATGCCATCCGCATCACCACCATTCATAAAGCCAAGGGGCTTCAATACAAGGCTGTGCTGGTGCCCTATTGCAACTGGCCCTTAAACAGCTCCGGGGCCAAACGCAGCTACATCTGGCATCAGCCCGGGCAGGAACCGTTCAACCAGCTGAAGGTGGTGCCCCTGAAGTACACAAAGGAATTGGAAAAAAGCGATTTTTACGAACCTTATCATCGGGAGAAGTTTCATCAGTATGTGGATGCTTTGAACATGCTTTATGTGGCCTTTACCCGCGCCGAGGAGGTGCTGATTCCCTATGTACCCCTACAGGTGAGCAAATCCGGCCGGGTTTCCTACAAGGAGGACAAAAAAGACCGGAACAAGGGCATAGGCCACATCGGGGAACTGATCCATTTCATCTACGAAAATCACGCGGCCAAACCAAAGCCACAGGATCAGCAAGCTCCTTTCATCCATCAGCTGCAGGATTACTGGGATAATGAAAACAAGACCTTTTCCTATGGATCCCTGGCCCAGCCTGCCGAAGAATCCGCTGGTGAAGAACAAAAATTCCCCCAGACCCACTATCCCGTCTGGCAGAGCAAGCCCGCCCTTCGCCTTCGATATGAACACGGAGCGTTCTTTGGAGAAGACCAGGACCCCGGCGCACCTCGAACGGCCACCGGCTATGGACAGATGATGCATCAGGTCTTTGAAAACATTCATACCACCGACGACATCGACCCGGCCCTGGACAAAATCTACCTGGAAGGGAAAATAGACAGCGGGGAAAAAGCAACCCTGAAGGCAAAAATACTGGAGGAAATCCGTCAGACCGGTGTTGAAGAATGGTTCTCGGGCAGCTGGCAGGTATACAACGAGCGGGAAATCCTCCTGCCCAATGGGGGCTCCGACCGTCCTGACCGGGTGATGTTTAAGGATGGGCAAACCGTAGTCATCGATTACAAATTTGGCGAAAGGGCCGATGAGAAATACCGCCGGCAAATGGGTTATTATATGAAAGATCTCAAAAACATGGGATACCCCCAGCCGGTGGGTTATATATGGTATATCAATCAACAGGAGTTGATACGGGTTTAAGGTGGAAACCTTTGGAGGCAATGAAGACAAAAAACCATTGAATGCAACAAGGCAAGCAAAGGGTTTACTCATGGGGCAACAGCCGGCGGTTTAATGCCTACAGCGATTATTTCAAGCGGCTGTTCGGCGAACGCATTCAGAAGGTAACGCTGGATGCCGGTTTTACCTGTCCCAACCGCGACGGGACGAAGGGTTACGGGGGATGTACTTATTGCAACAACGATGCTTTTAACCCCGGTTATTGTCAGCCTTCCAAGAGCATTGCCCAGCAGATCCGCGAGGGAATGGAGTTTCATCGCATTCGTTACCGGCGGGCCCGGCGTTTTTTGGCTTATTTCCAGGCCTATACCAACACCTATGCCCGATTGCCGGAGCTTCAGGCCATCTATGACCAGGCCCTCAGCGTGCCGGGCGTGGAAGGGCTGGTGATCGGCACCCGTCCGGATTGCGTGGATGATGAAAAGCTGGACTATTTTGCCCGGCTGGCGAAAGATTACTATGTGATCCTTGAATACGGCATCGAATCCTTTTACAACCGGACCCTCGATCACATTAACCGCGGCCATTCCGTGGAAGATTCCATTGTGGCCATAGAAAAAACAGCCCAAAAGGGAATTCACACCGGCGCCCATCTGATCTTCGGGTTGCCGGGCGAGACCCGTGAAGATATGCTGCGCCAGGCAGACATGATCTCTCAGTTGCCCCTCGATACGGTGAAGTTCCACCAGTTACAGATCCTCCATAAAACCCAAATGGCCGCCGAATACAAACAGCATCCGGAACGCTTCACCCTCTTCACCCTGGAAGATTACATCTCATTCATCATTCGTTTTATGGAAAGACTGAACCCGGCCTTTGTCATTGAGCGTTTTTCCGGTGAAGCACCTCCTTCCATGCTGGTGAAGGATACCTGGGGAGATATCCGTACCCACGAGGTACGCTCCAAACTGGAACAGCGCATGCACGATCTGGATACCTGGCAGGGCAAATATTTTAGGAAAACCTGACAACTAATGATCAACGCTTCCGACAATTACCGGCTATCAGGCCAGTGAGCCAGCAATTATTTAAGAAAATAACAGCTAATGATCAATTCCTCAACCAATTGCCCGATATGAGCCCAAAGGGCCAGCAAATACTTTAGGAAAACCCAAACAGACAATGATCAACAATTAAGGAGCTATGCAGTATTTTCTTCAGCAAATTGCCCGAGACATCACCTCCAGGTATGGCCAAAACCTGGAACAAACCTGTATTGTCTTTCCCAACCGGCGGGCTGGTATTTTTTTTAAACGATATCTTGCCCGAAGCCTGGATCAGCCCATATGGTCGCCCGCCATCCTGCCCATCAGCGATCTGATGGAGCAGCTTTCCGGACTGCAGAAGGCCGATCAGCTTTCCCTGCTTTTTGACCTGCATCAGATATTTCAGCAGCAGAAACACCGGGAAGAGACGGAAAGGGAGACATTCGACGAGTTTTACCATTGGGGCGAGATGCTTTTGCGGGATTTTGATGATGTGGATAAATATCTGGCCGATGCGCGCGATGTGTTTCGCAACCTGGCCGAGCTTAAATCGATTGATCAGCAGTTTTCCTATCTGGAGGAGGATCAGCTGGAGGCCATCCGTCAGTTCTGGAACGCCCTGAATGTGCAGGCACCTTCTCAACAGCAGCAGGATTTCATCTCCATCTGGGAAATCCTCTATCATGTTTACCTTTATTTCAATCAGTCATTGGATGAACAGGGCCGTGCTTATGAGGGGAAGATATACCGTGCGGTGGTCGAGTGCATCCGGGCCGGCCAGCTGGAGTTGCCCCACGCTCGTTACATCTTTGTCGGGTTCAATGCATTAACCCCCGCTGAAAAAGCCCTTTTTCATGAGTTAAGAAACCGCAACATGGCGGATTTCTATTGGGATTACGACCAGGCTTACCTGAAAAACCATGAGGCCGGGCGTTTTATTGGCGCCAACCTAAGAGAATTTCCGGGCCATGAGCTGAACATCCATGATAACCTGAATCACAGCAAAAACATCCGTTTCATCAATACCCCCTATGATATTGCCCAGGCTAAGATTTTACCTGATCTGTTGAACAGGCAGACCTCAGGGGGCAATGAGAGCCCGGATAAGACGGCAGTGGTTTTGCCCGATGAGAAGCTTTTGCTGCCGGTGTTGAATAGCCTGCCCGAAGACCTTTCAGCGGTGAACGTGACGATGGGTTATCCGGTTTATTCCACACCCGCTTTCAGTTTACTGGTTAACCTGATTCAATTGCAGCAGAATATGAGAAAAGCCTCGCGGGGAGAGGCTTTTTATTATCAGGATGTACTGGCGGTTTTAAACCATCAGTATATGGGTGTACTCAGGGATGAGCAGATTGAAAACCTCAGTGAAAGCATTCACCGCCACAACAAGATCTACATAGAGGTCTCAGAGCTGCAGGTAACCGATTTGCTGAAGAAGGTTTTCACCGTTCCGGGGGATTTTGCCAGCCTGAGCGATTACCTTTTGGAGAGTTATCGGGCCTTTTACACCCTGCTCAGGGATCAGGTGAGTGAACAGGATGAATCGCTGAAGATGGAACTTGAAAGCATCTATTATGTTTATCTGACGGTGAAAAGGCTGAAGGAGGTTTTTGAGAACAAGCAGGTTCAGGTGGGCATGCAAACCTATTTGCGCATATTGCAGCGGGTTATCCAGAGTCAGAGCATCCCGTTTCAGGGGGAGCCCCTTTCCGGATTGCAGGTGATGGGCATTCTTGAGACGCGTGCCCTTGATTTCGACCATTTGATCATTTTATCGATGAATGAAGGGGTCTTTCCTTCGGGTGAATCCACCCCCTCGTTCATCCCCTTTAACCTGCGCAAGGGCTTTGGCCTGCCCACCCATGAGCAGAAGGATGCCATGTATGCCTATTATTTTTACCGGCTGATGCAGCGGGCCCGGCAGGTGACCCTGGTCTATAACTCCGGCACCGACGGGATCAACACCGGCGAGATGAGCCGGTTTATGCATCAGCTGAAGCTGGAATCCCCGCATCCCATTACCGAAGAAACGGTTGTCTCCGATTTGTCCATCCCTTCCGACCGGGCCATTACCGTGCCCAAGACCCCCGCTGTCATGAAGCTGCTGGAACAATACAATACCCACGGAAAGGCTCGAAAAACGCTTTCCCCCAGTGCCCTGAAAACTTACCTGGCCTGTCCCCTGAAGTTTTACTTCAAACATCTGGCCGGGCTCACAGAACCCCATGAGATAACCGAAGAGGTTGATCTGCCCCTTTTTGGCTCCATCCTCCATAAAGCCCTTCAGTTGATCTACGGGCCCTATAAGAAGCAAAACCAGCCTGTTTCATCGGAAGAAATGGACAAAATGGCCAAAAACCACCCTATGATTGAGGATAAAATCACCGAGGCTTTCCGGGCGGAATATTTTTCCGACATCCCCTCCGACCAACCCCTGGACCTATCGGGCAAGAATTTGCTGATCCGTGATATCATTCACAAATACATCGTCCAGCTTTTAAAGGCTGAACAATCATTTAATGCTTTCAACGCTTTTGCCCCGTTCACCCCAATTGGTCTTGAAGCGGAGTATCGCGCCGATGTGCCTTTTCAGACGAAACAGGGGGAGAAGCAGATCACCCTGGAAGGAACGATTGACCGGGTTGATGACCATCCCGCCGGCATCCGCATCATTGATTACAAAACAGGCCGCTCCGTTAATGGTTTTGCGGATGTCCCCGCCTTATTCACGACCAAAGGCCATCACGATGCCCTGCAGGCCCTGCTTTATGCCAGGCTTTATGAACAAAATGAAAAGCCTGACCGGCCCCTTATTCCGGGTTTGTATTACATACGAGACATCTATTCCGACCGCTTTGATTACCGCCTGAAGATGAACAAAAAGCCGGTAGATTATCACCAGGTGGCTGATGAGCTGGATCAGCAGTTACAGCGCACCCTTGCTGAGCTGTTTAATCCCAACCAGCCTTTTGTACAGACGGAAGAAGAAAAGAATTGCCATTTCTGCCCTTATGCGGCCATATGCAGGCGTGAACAGCATGACTTCCAGCCTTAGGATGAATGTTTTAGGGTGAGAGCCGCTGGATGATCCAGCCTTCCGGATCAAGAAGGTATTCGATCCGGTCATGCAGGCGATTCCTTCTGCCCTGCCAGAATTCAAAGCGCTGCACTTTGACCAGGTAGCCGCCCCAGTGTGGCGGTCGTGTAATGGGTTGATTGTAAAAGCTTTGGGTGAATTCGTCCATCCGCTTTTCCAGATAACCCCGCCCGGGGATGACCTGGCTCTGCTGCGATGCCCAGGCGGCCAGTTGACTGCGCCGGGGACGCGAGTGAAAATATTGAGCCGACTTTTCGGTCGACACCTGCTCAATGCGCCCTTCCATCCGGATTTGACGTTCAAGCTCAGGCCAGTAAAGCACCAAAGCAGCATGCGGATTCTCTTCCAAATGGCGCGCTTTACGGCTGTTGTAATTGGTATAAAAGAGCGGGCCTTCCCGCGTGATTTCCTTCAATAACACCGTGCGCGCCGCTGGCCGACCATCCCTCCCGGCAGTGGCCAGGGTCATGGCTGTGGGATCCCAGACCTCACTGCCAATGGCTTCATCCAGCCATTTTCGCAGCTGATCAATCGGATCTGCCGATACCGACCTCCTGGATAAGGCCTGGCGGGAATATTCACGCCTGATTTGTGAGATGGATTCCTTCACAGATAAAAACAATTAAAAAATTTGATTCCAGTCACCATGATTTTGCTTGGTCTATTGACCCCGCTTAGCGGGGTCCGCTAAGCGGGGTCCGCTAAGCGGGGTCCGCTAAGCGGGGGTCCGCTAAGCGGGGGTCCGCTCAATCTTACCCCGCTAAGCGGGGGCTGTCAAAGCGGGGGCTGTTAGGAACGCTCGCCATGGGAGGCGCATGTTTTATGCATGTTCTTGTTGCCCAGATTCCTGTATGCGGGTTTTATTTTAGCATCTATCGTTACAGGATGGATTTTAAGGTTAAACCATCAAAGAAAGGCAAATGTTCACGGGTGGTCTTTTTAACCAGCCGAATGATTATCTGGCCGAATGATTAGCGAATGCCTTGAGTTCCGTTTAGTCAACTCTGATTTAAAGAGGCCAGGGGCTTCATGGACTTTTTGGTTATACCCCTGGTTTTTAGTATAGTCACCTCCATTGGCCGGGCCCTGTTAGCTGCCGGGGGCTTCGTTGACAGCGTCAACGCTGTGGGGTTGTCTGGCGCCGGGGTGCACCTGTGGTTTACCCCCTGAGTTGATGCGGGCGGAGCTGATGCTGGCATTGAGCTCAAAGCCTATGATCAGGGCCAGCGAGTTGAAATAGGTCCAGATCAAAACCACCATCAGGGTCCCGATCGATCCGTAGAGTTTGTTGAGCTGGCCAAAGTTGTTGATGAACATGGAAAAAATCAGGGATGCCAGTATCGAGAGAATCGTGGCGAAAATGGCACCTGGTGATACAAAGCGCCATTTGGGCCTTTTTGCCGGGGCCAGGTAGTAGAGGAATGAGATGGCCACCAGGTGAAACCCGATGATGATCACCCATTTGCCGATCATAATCAGGTAATAGGTGATGCCATATTCCAGGATGTTTTGTTCAACCAACATATTCAGAACGGTTCGGCTGGAGATCAGCAACAGGGCAGCTGAAGTGATCAGCGTGACCAGTATGAATACCAGGGCTATCGATATGAGCCTTTGGGTCAGCCAGCTGCGGGTTTCCACGTAATGATGGCTGGCATTAAAACCCTCAATCAGGGCATGGATGCCGTTCATGGAGAAAAACAAGCTGGCCAGCGCACCAAAAGAGAGCAGGCCCCAGTTCTTCCTCATGATCAGGTCCACCAGGGTCGATTCCAGGAAATGAAAAGCATTCTTGGGCAGGACATTTTCAAAGAGCATCAGCAACTCGCTTTGAAAATTGTTGATGGGGATGTAGGGGATCAATGTAAACAAAAATATGATGGCCGGGAACATGGCCAGCACAAAATTGAAGGCTACCGATGAGGCGCGGGTGGTAAGAGCGCCGTTTTTGATGCCCTCAGCGAAAAACTTGATCACATCGTAAAGGGGGATCCGGTAAAAACCGGGCAAACTGATTTGTTGGGCCTTTTTTTTAATTTGATCGGAGAAGGCCGCGATGGTGGATCTGTTTGCCATTGTGCTTCTGATGCTTCTGTTTTAAGGATCGAATGTTTTTTGTCTCGAATATTATCGGGATCGACGATCTTTTGAGATATAAAACCGATTTGGGCCTTTATTCAGGTGGACTAAAATAATAAGATTTTTACTACAAATAACAATGATGCGGGTAGGATATGAATGAAAGATTTGATCCCCAGGGATTGGTCGGGGTCACCGAACTGCTTTAAGGCTCATATCCAGGCTGTTGATGTGGTGGGTAAGGGCACCAACGGAGACGTAATCAACCCCGCATTCGCCATAATTGCGGATGGTATCCAGGGTGATTCCGCCCGACGATTCGGTCTCGAACAGGCCGTTGATCATCTCGACTGCCAGGCGGGTGTCTTCCACCGAAAAATTGTCGAGCATGATCCGGTCCACTCCACCGGTATCGATCACCTGTTGCACCTGTTCCAGGTTGCGGACTTCTATTTCGATGGGCAGGTGTAAGTTTTGCTTTTGAAGATATTTAAGTGTTTTGCGGATGGCCTGGTCAATGCCTCCGGCAAAGTCAATGTGGTTGTCTTTGAGCATGATCATGTCATAAAGGCCCATGCGGTGATTGGTGCCTCCGCCCAGGCGGACTGCTTTTTTTTCAAGCTGCCGCAGGCCGGGGGTTGTTTTGCGGGTATCGAGCACCTGGGTTTTTAACCCCTGAAGCTGGTTTACGTATTGTTGGGTTTGGGTGGCAATGCCGCTCATGCGTTGCATCACGTTCAAGACAAGCCGTTCTGCCTTAAGCAAAGACTGGATCCGGCCCTGTGCTGTAAAAACCACGTCTCCTGCTTTGACCGGTGAACCGTCTGAGCGCTCCACATCCATTTTCACCCGCTGATCCATCTTTTGGAAGATGGCCCCTGCCTCGTCGACCCCCCCCACAATGCCGGCCTCTTTGATGACCAGCTGCGAGCGGCCTTTTTTTCTAGGGGGTATACACGCCAGCGAAGAATGATCGCCCTCGCCGATGTCTTCCTGAATCGCCAGATCCAGTATTTGGTCGAAATGTTGGGGGTTATTCAATTTCATGTTCAATGCGTAGTTGATGAATCAGGGCCTGGCCTTTTTTTCCCTTTAAAAGCATATATACACGATAGTCTCCACGGAAAGTTACCAGCTTGCCAATGGCGTAATGGGCTGTTTCTTTGCCGCCCTTGTGGATGAATTTAAAACTTTTGGGGGGATGTTTCTTGAAGAAATCATCCATGATCCTTTCTGCCTGAGATTTGCTGTAGATGTCCTCCTTCTCGCCCACGGCCAGCTCCAGGTTGTCGTTGAAGAAACGGGCCAGTTCCTTGGCAGTACCGACTTCAAAAGCAATGGCAATTTCTTTGGGAATCACTTCTTCCTGTTTTACCGTTCCTCCCTGAAAAAACATGGCGCCGATCAGCAGAATAGGTATCATTTTTGTATACAAATGCATAAGAACTCGATTTTCCTGGATAATTGCAAAAATTGAACCATTCTATGGAGGATCCAATAAAAATCAAAGCGCCTTCAAAGGTAGGATTATATTGAAAAAATCAAAAACACCTGCTTTTAAAATAGGGGCGCAGGTATGGATTGCGATGGATTTATTCGTAATTTTGATTGGGCCCTCCGGGGATGGGCATTTATTGTTAGGGGATGGAATTTTTCCGGCTGCAGGGAAAACGGGAACCTTGGTAATCCCGGGAAAAGAGTGGGGCTCTATAGAGAGGGATAATACAAACAGATTGAGAAGAAAAACAGATTGAGCTTTTTATGAAAATCACCCTGCTGTTGGTGGGAAAGACGAAGGAACCTTATGTGCAGCGCGTTTTGGAAGACTATCAGAAGCGCATTGGGCGGTATGTGCCTTTTGACATCCGGGAGGTATCCGGGGGCAAGGCCTCTAAAAAACTTTCCATTAAAGAGTTTCAGGATAAAGAGGCGCGTGAGCTGCGCCGCCATATCCCCAACGGGGCGCGGGTGGTGCTTTTGGATGAGCGGGGCCGGCAGCAGAGCTCGGACAAATTTGCCCGCTGGCTCCAGAAACAGATGGGTTCCGGCCTGAGCCGTTTGGTGTTTGTCGTTGGAGGAGCCTACGGGTTTTCTGGCGATTTTTACCGCCAGGCCCATGCGGTCTTATCCCTCTCGCAGATGACCATGGCCCACCAGGTGGTGCGCATTGTCTTTGCCGAACAGCTGTACCGGGCTTTTACCATTTTGAACGGGGAACCTTATCATCATGGGGGGTAGGCTCCGTAAAGTCATCTTGATGAAGGCTTCTTTTTTAATAAGTGATTGGCCAAGCTACAAACGGGAGGGGGGACATTTTCGGGCCGTAAGTTTTCAATGGGTCTAAACTCGGACAGGAGGGGGGGTGCCAATATATTGCCCTTTCTGCCACAACGCGGTCGATATCATAAATGCACTGTTATGCGGAGATTGTTCTTATTTTCGGGTTTATTTGTCGTGCTTTTTGGCCTAAGTCTGGTGCTGAATGTGGAATACCAGCCAAATGCCACCCGGGTGGTGGATGCACAGGCTTTTCGTCAAACCCATCTGGAGAAGGAACAGCAGCTTCAGGAGTATCTGGAAAATTTTCGCGATACCATCCGGCAGAAAGGCCTGGAGGCCCTTCAATCCGATTTTTATACCCGCTTAAACCGCCTCTATCAACAGGAAGGTTTGGCTTTCTTCCTCTATAATCCCCATCAGCTTCAGTACTGGAGTGTCAACACCATTCCCCTGGCCGATCCCGATACCCTGAACAACGAGGCCCTCTATTCATTGGGCAATGGCTGGTACTACATCCGCAAAATGCATTGCGACAGTTTTCGGTTGGTCGGAGCCGAGCTGATCAAAAAGCAGTATGCCTACCAGAACCAGTACCTGAAAAATCGTTTCCAGAAGGATTTTGACCTGCCCGGTGAGGTTTCCCTGGTTCGTGATTCGACCCGGGGAGTGGCCATCACGGGAGATGACGGCAATTATCTGTTTTCCCTTTTCCCCTCTTCTTACCGACAGGGCAAGACCCTTGGTTTTTATGTTTCGGTGGTCCTTTTTCTGACGGCCCTGATGTTTATGTTCCTGGCCCTGGCCCGGGGTTTTGATTTGATTAAACCCCTCCCCATCAAGGGGCTCTATCTGGCCGGGGTGCTACTTTTTCTGGTGGCAGCCAGGTGGGCGATGCTGCGGTTTGGTTTCCCCCAAAACCTTTACCATTTGAATGTTTTTGATCCCACCTTTTATGCCTCTTCACAGATCACCCCCAACCTGGGCGATTTGCTGCTGCATCTGCTTTTTATCTGGTTCCTCCTGTGGATGGGGATGCGTCATTTTAAAGTTAACCTTCCCTTGCAAGGGGCTTCAAAAGTGATCCGCTACGGCGGTGCCCTGCTGGGCAACCTTCTGACCATCGGTGCTTTTATGCTGCTTTATCACCTGTTCTACTCCCTGGTGTTCAACTCCAGCTTCGCCTTCGATTTTTTCCGCTTCTTTGAGCTCAAACCCACTGAATTGCTGGTGCTGCTGACCCTGTTTATCCTGTTTGCCATCTACTTCATCTGGCTGGACTTTTTTATCTCACATATAAAGCAGCTGATAAAGCTTAAAGGTTTTCTCCTGATTTTCCTGCCCCTTTCCCTTCTGGTCCTGTTGATGCTTTTTCAAATGAATACCGGCGTGGAATGGTATGTGGTGGCTTTCTTTTATCTGAGCCACATTGGTATCACGTTGGTTGTCTACACCCAAACGCCTTATTCCTATCCCCGAATCATGGGCATCATCCTGCTGACGGCCCTTTTTTCGGTGTATTTCATCCATCATAAAACCTGGGAAAAGGAGCGCAGCAAGCGTCAGATCCTGGTATCCAACCTGGAAGGAGAACGCGACCGGGTGGGAGAGCTGCTTTTGAAAAGGAGGGAGGAACCCATTGCCCGCGATACGACCATCTCCAAATGGATGGTAAGGCATCATGAAAACGAGACCCAGATCCTTGAATACCTGTCGACAGAGTATTTTAGCGGCTTTTTTGATAAGTATGACCTGCAGATCTCGGTTTGTGACCAGGAAGATGATCTGAGTGTAGTGATGGACAACCGCACCGAGCAGCATCACTGCTACAGCTTTTTTGACCGCATGATCGGCCAGGAGGGCATACCCCTGGCCAACAGCCGTTTCTATTACCTGGACAACCTCAACGGGCGCATCAGTTACATTGGGGTTTTTCGATACCACCAGGACGATTCGCTGAATGAGCGCACCCTTTATGTTTCACTTGATTCAAGGCTTACCGAGAAGCAGCTGGGCTATCCCGAGCTTTTGCTCGATAAACGCCTTTCCGGTCCCGGCCCCCTGGAAGATTACTCCTTTGCCAAATATCAATACAACCAGCTGATCAGACGTTCGGGTGAATACGCCTATCCCATGTCCCTGACCAACCCCTTCCAGATCCGCCGGAAGGACCGGTTTAAAACATTCGACGATTACAGCCACCTGATCCATCATCAGGACGAAGAGACGGTCATCGTTATCAGCAAGCCCAGATGGGGCTTTTTGGATCTGCTTGCCCAGTTTTCTTATCTGTTCGCTTTCTTTTATCTGGCCACCCTGCTTTTTGTCTTTGTCTCCGGGTTACCGGAAAATATCACCCGCTTCAATTACAATTTTAAAAACAAGATCAAGCTTTCGATCATCCTGATCCTGATCCTTTCACTGCTGGCGGTGGGTTTTGGAACGGTTTACTATACCTCCAACCAGTTCCGTCAGCAGCAGAAAGACAACATCTCTGAGAAACTGGAGTCGGTGATTGTGGAACTGGAGGATAAACTGGGAGGTGAACCCGTCCTCACCGGCGATTACCAGGATTACATCACCCATTTGCTGACTAAATTTTCCAATGTGTTTTATGTGGATATGAACCTCTATGACCTCAATGGCCGGTTGCTGGCCTCCTCCCGGTCGCAGGTTTTTGAAAAGGATTTGATCAGCACCCATATGGATCCTCAGGCATATTATCAACTTTCAGCCAAACAGCAGCCCCAGTACATCCATGATGAGGAAATTGGTCAGATGAGCTATCATTCGGCCTATGTGCCCTTCTACAATGACCGCAATGAAAAGCTGGCCTATTTGAACATTCCTTATTTTACCCGTCAGAAGGCGCTTCAGAAAGAGGTTTACACCATTGTGATGGTGATGATCAACATCTATGTTTTTTTGATCATTTTGGGCACGGTGGTGGCGGTTTTGGTTTCCAACTCAATCACCGAGCCCTTGCGGCTGATTCGTCAGAAGCTGGGTCATTTGGGGCTGGATAAGCCCAATGAAAAGATTGATTATCAAAGCCATGATGAGATTGGTGAGCTGGTGAGCGAGTACAACCGCATGCTGGATGAGCTGGAGGAGAATGCCGACAAGCTTGCCCAGTCGGAGCGGGAGACGGCCTGGCGGGAAATGGCCAAACAGATCGCCCATGAGATCAAAAATCCCCTGACCCCCATGAAGTTGAAGGTTCAGTACCTCAAGCGGGCCTGGGATGACCGGGTGGAGAATTTTGACCAGCGTATGCAGCAGTTTGCCGATTCGATGATCAGCCAGATCAATACCCTTTCCCAGATTGCCTCAGAATTCTCCAATTTTGCCAAGATGCCCCGGGCCAGAAACGAACGGCTTGACTTGCGCGGGGCCATCGATCAGACCCTGGCCTTGTTCGAAAACACTGAAAATGTGCAGATAACCAAGCAGAACGGCAACCTGCCGGAGGCTTATGTTTATGCCGACCCCGATTTGTTCTCGCGTGTTTTGAGCAACCTGGTTAAAAACGCCATTCAGGCCATCCCTTCCCAGCGCCAGGGCAAGGTGGCCATCGGTCTGGAAAAACGACAAAAGACAGCCGTGATGAGTATATCGGATAATGGGAGCGGGATCCCGGAGCGGATGGAAGGTAAGCTGTTCAGACCCAATTTTACCACCAAGTCCGGAGGCATGGGCATGGGCCTGGCCATCACCCGCAAAATCATTGAAGATATCGGGGGAACCATTACCTACCAGACCCAACCCGGCCAGGGGACCACCTTCTTTTTGGAGCTGCCGCTTTATCAGGCGGAGGAGAGGTAATGAGCAAATGATTGAACGGGTAAATGATTGAATGCCTGCCCCGCTAAACGAAGTGGAAGCGGGGAGAGAATGATAGAATGGGGAAATGAACTTTGCGGATATTCAGATGTATAGAAAGAAGAAAAAACATTTTCCGAAACCATCAAATCGCCCAATGGTTATGCGCACCAATTTATCGACTCAATTCATTTTCGTTGCAATGGCCCTTTTGGGGGTTCTGGTCATTGGTGATATGAAAGCCCAGGAACTTCCCGTTAAAAAACCTGATCTTGTGAAGGTTTCAGTGGGGGTAACCAATCCCGTTACATTGAGCCAGATTTACGCAGCCCTTCAGGAGAAGGGAAATGAGAGGGGTTTGCAGTTTGATTTTGACAACCCTGATTTGCAGGGGCGGGTTTACAGCGGGCCTTATCCTTTTGAGGCCCACGGCTCGGACTTTCATTACCGCCGCTACCGGTTTTCTTCCGCCTTTAGCGGAGGGAAGGGAACCATCCCGATTGCCCGTTTTTTTGAGGCCAGGTACGATGCCAATGAATGGGCTGATAGTGCCAGAACGGAAGCAGCCATTGCTGTGCGTTTTGATCTGTGGGAGCAAAACGAGGATGGGCTTCGCCATTATGGCTTTCATGACATTCGGGTCAACTTCACCCGTAACAATGGCACTTTTGAATTGTCGACGACCATCACAGAAGGGCCGTTTGTCAATTTGGTCAGGAGTGATGATGGAGATCGGGAAGAAACCAGCGTGACCATTTCCTGGAAAACTTTACAACCCACCGGCGGGAAGGTCCTGGTAAGAGGGGTGGATGAATACACCCATCGGGCCGGGGACCTCAGAGACCATCAAATCCGGGTAGACGGGTTGCGGCATGATACGCGTTATCGTTATTATGTGCAAAGCGGGGCTACCCGTTCGCACGAATATACCTTCAGGACGGCACCGGAAAAGGGCCAGGGTCCGGTCACCCTGGCCTATACCGGAGATAGCCGCGAAGGCGTCGGAGGAGGGGAGCGCACCTTTATGGGGGTAAACCGCTACATCCTGCCCCGTTTGGCCAGTGACGCTTATCGCCGGGGCGCCGACTTATTCCTCTTTGGCGGGGATCTGGTCAATGGTTATACCACCGATGTGGGTGATTTCAGAACCCAGCTCAGGGCCTGGAAACAGGCAATGGAAGGATTTGCCCATTCCCGCCCGGTTTACCCGGCCCAGGGAAACCATGAATCCCTTTTGAATGCCTATAAGGGCGAAGATGCGCAATGGGTGATGATGGACAAATTTCCTTACCACCAGAGCGCAGAAGCCTTGTTTGCCGAGGAATTTGTGCTGCCCAAAAACGGCCCCACCACAGAGGATATTCGCCGGCCTTCCTACAAGGAGGAGGTCTATTCATTTCAGTATGGCCCTGTGAAGGTCATTGCCTTCAACAACAATTACTGGTTTACCAGCAATGAACTGGTCGATGACTATGGCGGGGCTCCCGAGGGGTATATCATGGCCGATCAGCTCAGGTGGATTGCCCATCAGATCAGGGAAGGGGATCAGGATCCGACGGTTGAGGCGATGCTGTTGTTTGCCCAGGAACCGGTATTTCCCAATGGAGGACATGTGGGGGATGCCATGTGGCACGGAGGCAACAACAATGTGCGGGCTTACTCCAACCATGGCGGACAACTTTTTCCCGCCAAAGACGGGATAATTGAGGTGCGCAACAAACTGTGGCGTGCAGTAAGCCGTTCCAAAAAAGTAGCGGCTGTTCTCACCTCTGATGAACACGGATACCATCGTACTTTGATTGATAAGCAAACCCCCGTGGGCACCATGGAAGATGATACCGATGGGGATGGGAAACTGGAAAACGTCTCGCCCAATCGTTCTTTTGTTTTCCCTGCCTGGCAGATTACCAGCGGTGGCGGGGGCGCCCCTTACTATGCCCAGGAACAGGCACCCTGGTCAGAGGATGTGGCCATCTACAGTTCCCAGTTCAATTATGTCCTGTTTCGCTATCAGCAGGGCAGGATGCAGCTGGATGTGTTCAACCACAATGGCCAGCGCATCGATCATGTGGATGATCTTCTGGAGGTTAAATGAAGCCGGTCGAAAAAAAGTGCTTTTTGTTTTTGCAGGTTGAAAAAATTCAATATATTTGCCTTCGCAAAATACGATGGCTGGCGGGGCCAACGTTTGGTAAAAAGGCCTTAGGCAAGGCCAACAAAACATATAGGTTTTTAATCCCGCTCAGTCAATAGAAGTTGTACACGTTCTTCATTCAGTGTAAATAATCATAAGCGAGAATAGCTCCGGGCCGAAAAAGCAGAAATCTTTGATTTCGTACTTTTTCGAGCGTCCCGCGGAACGCGGGATTGGTAGAGCATCCCGCCTACGGCGGGAGGGTCGCGGATTCGAATAGCAAAGCGTTTTCTTTTAAGTTCTTCATTTAGTTTAAACAAATCATAAGCGAGAATAGCTCAGTTGGTAGAGCACAACCTTGCCAAGGTTGGGGTCGCGGGTTCGAGTCCCGTTTCTCGCTCTTTTTTTAGTGCCCAGGTGGCGGAACTGGTAGACGCGTTGGACTTAAAATCCAATGGCCATACGATGGCTGTGCGGGTTCAAGTCCCGCCCTGGGTACCTAACTTCAGGTTAACCACCCCATTATTAGTCCAATTAAAGCCAATGTCTCAGGCATTGGTAGTGCTAGTCCCAAAGCTTCAATAACAGCACCATAACCTTCAATTCTTGCTTTTTCCGGTGCAACTCTTCCGTGAAAAACGGTTATTTCCTGTGAAAAATGATTATAACAAATATACGTGAAAAACGATTATTTTTTTGAAATATGTGTGAAAAGCGATTACAGTTGACCTGGCAACTCCCTTTGCCACATCTGGGGTGGTGATCGGAGTGATAGGGGGCACTTCCTTCTTGTTTTCCAGATACCTGGGTTTCTTTTTATATGAAGAACTGCATATATCCGGACTTAAGGCTTCTGCTCTATAAAATGAAGCTCATTTTCTATGGCAATGAGGCATTCGTTTCCTGATCCCTCACCAACTTTTTTCATATAATGATACTGCTTCGAGAATGTCTTGCCGGGGGTTAGTTAACTTTTGAAAAGTTGTTCAAACAAGATAATTGTAATATCCCATAAAGTTATCTTTGATTGCAGCGTTTTGCAATCATTTTGCGTAATGATTATAAAAAGGTCATGAGCCGAATTTTTCTGCTTATTGTATTTCTTTTCTTCCTTTTTAATTTAATAGATCCCGCCTGTGGACAGGAGCCCGACGCAGCCGGTAAAAAGTCAGGACACCAGCATATTTTGAACCGTTTTTCTGTGGGCCTTCACAGCGGAATTAATTTTGCCTCCCTGCAGGGTAAGTTGAAACAAGGCAAATGGGAGTCCAATAGTGGTGCCATCAATGGTTTGTATTTTGAATACGCCTTATCGGACCATTTTGATCTCCATACCGGGCTCATCCATGAATCGCTCTACTTAACCCATAAAGATTATTCCTATTCAAACGGTAGGGATGAACCCGGGCCTGGTCCGTGGCATCTTTTCAATCCAGATGTTCTTTATCCCTCATCCTATAACTCCAACCGGCATTGGAATTTCAATATGTACAGAATACCCCTGCAAATTCAATTTCATACCCAAACCAGGCTGAGATTTGAGCTGGCGGCAGGTACATCTTTCGGATTTCTGGTTCAGGCCGTGGCTCCCCACAATTCATGCCCAATCTATTATAATGAACAAAACATAATAAGAGCCAATGAGGATGCTTCATTTCCCGAGCACGACTGGGGTTATTATTACTCGGCAGGCATTGATTATCCTGTTGACAAACAATGGACTATAGGTGTGGCCGGAAACTATTATTCAGGGAGTCGTGAGTTTTTGGAACATACCGCCAGCAGACTGGAATCATTGGCCTTTATGCTAAATGTGGAATATTCCGGCATCCACGATGATGGGATTAAAACCTATCATTCCCGGGATAGCTTGAAGTCAAAGTGGTTTATCACCTATAAAACCGGTATGTTGTTGAGCAACCACCGGGGAAATCAGTTTCAGAATTCTTATTCACCCCGCATTGGTTTGTCGGGGGGTATAGCGTTTTATTACCATCTGGATGAGTCGTTTTCCCTTCAGGCCGAATTGCTTTATCAGCGAAAGGGCTATCACCTGGAAGATTCCAGCCGGTATCCTTACAGGATGGCAACTTCTCCCGATATACCTGTTCAGTTTGACAACGATACCCGGGTAGACCTGGATTATTTTACCCTGCCTGTTTTACTAAATGTAAGGTTCGGTCAAAATGAGGTCTTCTTCATGAATGGCGGATTTTATTACAGTTTTAATTTCAACGCCAGGGCCACAGGAACACAATACGAAACCCATATTACCTCCAATACCTATCAGAGGAAAAAGCTCCGCATATATGATCATATGGAAGGGTATATAAAGGATGGGGACTGGGGATGGGTTTTAGGGGCCGGTTTGCGGTTGCCTGTGTGGGGGTCGGCCGACCTGGAGTTAGAGCTGCGCTATGATCAGAGCTTTACCGACAACTATCAAAATCTTGGAGACAGGGAATATATGCGTGAGGACAGGGCATTTTTCAACGAGGGTCTGCAATTGATGGTTGGCATACACGTACCTATTTATTAATGATTTAGTTATGACAAGAGCCATTGTTTTATTTTTTTTGTTGGCTGTGCTGGGAGGATGTGAAGGGCACGATCCCCATGTCAGGCTGTTGGAACGCTATAGCTTTTCTGACGCAGGGGCCAGACAGCGTACTTATGCCGGGGAGGAATTTCCTGATTCTGCTGGTATTCAAATCTATGCCTTAAGGGCTGGGGGCACTGCCAAGCCTCTGAGGGTTGAATATGAAGTCACAAAGGGGGGAGGTTCCGTAAATCCGCGGGTCGTGATGGTCCAGGATGCGAACCTGGCCCTGACCCGGTGGACTGGAGGCCAGGCTTCCACCCTACAGGAAATGCGGGCACGTGTCTATGATTCAGATGGTGAGCTTTTGTCCTCCAGGCAGCTGCGGGGTCTTGCTTTCAGCGAAGCCCGCTGGGACAGTTGCATATATCCACCAGAAAGGGGCATGATCGATATGGCCTGGTCCCCCATCCATGATACCACCTTGCTTGTATCGGGTCAGGGGCTTTTTATTCAAGGTAACCGGTATTTTGACTGGCTGCCCCATCCGGATCCGGAATTTAAAGATACCCGCAACATTGAGGTGGACACCCGGGGCAACTTTTACATTGGAGATAACGATGGATCCATACATAAAAGCACCGATGGCGGGGCCACCTGGCAAGCCATCTCCAAGCCCATTCCAGGCTTTCAGGGGGTTTTTGATTTTACTGTCACGCGAAACGACCACCTGTGGATGACCACTTATTATCACTCCATTCGATGCTCAAGGGATGGCGGGACCAGCTGGAGCGTCGACACGGCAGGCCTGGCTAAGGATGAGCGCATTGGTGATATTTACAGCCTTTCCGATGGCACCATCGTTATGATGAGCCTGAACAGCAACGTTTATCAATCTATGGATGACGGACATACCTGGCAGCCCCTGGACCTGCCCGGCAAACCCTTTGGCCTCTTTGTCACACCGGATGATGAGATTGTTGTCTTTGCCTTAGCCATCACTCCCGGTAACAATGGGTACGCGGTATACAAGGCACAGACCCCCGGTGGGGAATATCAAAAAACCGCCCATATACCTTCGGAATTTGGTGCCAGGAGTTTAATACATGTCTATTCACACGAAGGCCTTTATTATGTAGGAATACCGGGAGCTGGGGTGTATACCACCACCGCTTTCGAGGATTTTGAAATTTTCAAGCGCCTCCCCCGTTTGTTCGAATTGTTTATGAGTGGCGAGGGGCTGCTTATTGGAACTCATACCCAGCATAAAAAAGCCTATTATAAGAAAATTGCCCGGAACCGATGAAAGAATATAAGCGCCGGCCCGCCGACCGTTCTTATTGTTGGCCGGCGCCGAGGGTGTTAAAATCGCTTGGAAGCCCTGCTGCTTTTCTTTTCCATTCCATGCTGTCGATGAAAGAGACGAAGTTGGCATAATCCTTTTCGAAAGCCTTTAGGTGTAGGATGGTTTCAAATCGAGTAATGTAACATCCTCCTGTCAAAACAACGGAAGGGCGAAGGGG
>Ga0207714_1000072_pt1 | contig 58599 bp, 48 predicted proteins | sample PonA232FremontCA_2_FD_187270 | JGI IMG/M metagenome (GOLD analysis project Ga0207714, IMG submission 187270) | Marine sediment microbial community from Fremont, CA, USA - Pond A23 Sediment 2 (SPAdes) | ecosystem: Environmental > Aquatic > Marine > Unclassified | place: USA: Fremont, California... | reverse complement strand
CCCTTCATCCTGCCGCCTGCCGCCTGCCGCCTGCCGCCTGCCGCCTGCCGCCTGCCGCCTGCCGCCTGCCGCCTGCCGCCTGCCGCCTGCCGCCTCGCGGATCCAACCCACGACGCAAGCCCCCAACAAGTGCATCATTGACGCCCTGCACCCGCGCCACCACTGCGCGCCATAACGCTGATAGACTCGAACATCGCCCCGGAGGCACCCGCATGAAGAACGACCAGGCGACGCCGAAGCCCATCCGGCTGGCCGATTACACGCCGCCGGCGTATCGCATCGAGACCGTCGATCTGCGCTTCGACCTCAAGCCGGCCACCACCCGCGTCACCAACACCATGCGCGTCCGCCGCAACGCCGCGGAACCGGGCGATCCGCTGATCCTCAACGGCGAACACCTCGACCTGATCTCCGTCACCCTCGATGGCAACGAACTCGGCCCGGGCGCGTACCGCACGGACGACGGCACGCTCACCGTCCCCGAAGTCCCCGAGACGTTCGAACTCACCGTCGTCACGGAGACCCATCCGAAGGACAACACCGCCCTGGAAGGCCTCTACCAGTCGAGCGGCAACTTCTGCACCCAGTGCGAGGCCGAGGGATTCCGGCGCATCACCTACTTCCTCGACCGCCCGGACGTCATGGCGACGTACAGCACCACCATCGTCGCCGACAAAACGAACTACCCGGTCTTGCTCTCCAACGGCAACCCGGTCGACGCGGGTGACCTCGACGACGGCCGCCACTGGGCCCGCTGGGAAGACCCGTTCCCCAAACCGTGCTACCTGTTCGCCCTGGTCGCCGGCGACCTCGCCTGCCATCAGGACGCGTTCACCAAGCAGAGCGGCCGCGAGGTCACGCTGCGCATCTACACCGAGCCGCACAACGTCGGCCGGACCGACCACGCGATGGCGTCGCTCAAGAAAGCGATGCGCTGGGACGAAGAGACCTTCGGCCTCGAATACGACCTCGACCTGTTCCAGATCGTCTCCGTCGACGACTTCAACATGGGTGCGATGGAGAACAAGGGCCTCAACGTCTTCAACTCCAAGCTCGTGCTGGCCAACCCGGACACCGCCACCGACGCCGACTTCCAGGCGATCGAGGCCGTCATCGCCCACGAGTACTTCCACAACTGGACCGGCAACCGCATCACCTGCCGCGACTGGTTCCAACTGAGCCTCAAGGAAGGCCTCACCGTCTTCCGCGATCAGCAGTTCTCCGCGGACATGGGCTCCGCGCCGGTCAAGCGCATCGCGGACGCGCGCCTGCTGCGCACCCAGCAGTTCCCCGAGGACAACGGCCCCATGGCCCACCCGGTGCGCCCGGACTCCTACATCAAGATCGACAACTTCTACACGCTGACGGTCTACGAGAAGGGCGCCGAGGTCATCCGCATGATGCACACGCTGCTTCGCGCCGACGGCTTCCGCAAAGGCATGGATCTCTACTTCCAGCGCCATGACGGCCAGGCCGTAACCTGCGACGACTTCGCCGCCGCTATGGCCGACGCCAACGGCCGCGACCTCATGCAGTTCAAGCGCTGGTACAGCCAGGCCGGCACGCCGCACCTGAGAGTCGAAGAGGCCTACGACGACGAGGCCAACGAGTTCTACCTAACCGTGCGCCAGCACACCCCGGCGACGCAGGACCAGGAGCACAAGGAGCCGGTGGTCATCCCGCTGCGCATGGGCCTCATCGGCCGCGATGGCGAGCCCGTCCGCGTGAACCTCTCGCATCGCGAGACCAGTGAGCACGAGTGCGTGCTCGAGATCACCGAGGAAGAACAGACCGTCGTCTTCGAGGACGTCCCCGAGCGCCCCGTCGCATCGCTGCTCCGCGGCTTCTCCGCCCCCGTCATCCTCGAACGCGACCTCGACGACGACACGCTGCGCTTCCAGATGAAGCACGACACGGACGCCTTCAACCGCTGGGACGCCGGCCAGACGCTGTTCCGCCGCCGCGTCATCGCGGCCATGGCCGACCTCGACAACGGCCTCGACCCGAAACTCCCGGAGAAAGACGCCGAGGCCTACCGCGAAGTCCTCAACAGCGAGACGCTCGACGACGCCCTCAAGGCAGAGGCCCTCACGCTCCCGAGCGCCGAGGCCATCGGCGAAGACCTCGAAACCATCGAGCCCGACAAACTCGTCCAGGCCCGCGACACCCTCGTGAAGCAGCTCGCCGAGGCCCTCGAACCGGACCTCAAGCGCAGCTACGGCCTGCGCGCCAACGACACCGAATACACACTCGACGCCGCGGCCATCGGCCGCCGCCGCCTCAAGAACCTGTGCCTCGCGTACCTCGGCTGGCTCGAGCGCAACGAATACATCCAGCTCGCCATCGACCAGATCAACGTCGAGCGCAACATGACCGACGTCATCGCCGGCCTGCGCGTGCTCAGTCACCTCGACATCCCCGAACGCGAGCAGGAGCTCAACGACTTCTACGAGAAGTGGAAGGACGACCCGCTGGTCACCGACAAGTGGCTCATGCTCCAGGCGACCGCGAAGCGCGACAGCGTCATCGAGGACGTGAAGGCACTCATGGAGCACCCGGCCTTCAACCGCAGGAATCCCAACCGGATCCGGTCACTGATCGGGGCGTTTGCGATGGGGAATTTTGAGGGATTCCATCGCACGGACGGGGAGGGCTACCGGCTGCTCACGGATTTCGTGATTGAGCTGGATCCGATGAACCCGCAGATCGCTAGCAGTCTGGTGCGGGGGATGATTCGGTGGCGGCGGTTTGATGCGTACCGTCAGGACCTGCTCAAGGAGGAATTGTGGCGAGTGATAAGCGCTGATAGCTGCTCGGAGAATACGTATGAAGTGGTGTCCCGCGCGCTGAGCTGAATTAGCCTCGAGGTTCCCTAAGCGGTGGGAGGGAACGGTCGGGCGTCCAGAGATTCAAAAATTCGCGGGTGCCTTGCAAGGGAAGCAGGCCAAAAAAGGAATTTTCCTAACCACTTCTGGCTTTAGCACGGATGCCGTCAACTACGCTGCGTATCTTGACTCACGGATCGTGTTGATTGGCGGCGAGCAACTGGCCGAACTTATGATTGATACCGGCGTTGGGGTGTCGACGGTGGCAACGTATGAAGTAAAGACTCTTGATTCAGATTACTTCGAGGAATAGCTCGTACAGGCGGAGCTCCGGTATGGCGTAGGACATACGGGGTCTACCTTCTAATTTATCAGGCCCCGGTCTCGACTGCCCCGGATACAGGGAGGTGAGCGTTGGTCGATTACCAGGAAGTACTGATCGATGGGGTGCTGACTGCACTCCGTGAAATCTGGTGGCTCTTCGCGCTAGCGGCCGCAATCGCCGTTACCCGGACACCGGTCGTGAAGGGCTGGATCGGGGAAGCACTGGTCCGCCTGTCGGCGCGGATGCTGCTGAAACCTGCTGTGTATTGTCCGTTCCATAACGTCACGCTACGGGACGAGCGAGGTACCACACAGATCGACCATATATTCGTCTCTCCCTACGGCGTGTTCGTCGTCGAAACCAAGACCATGAAGGGCTGGATTTTCGGCGGCGAGCGCCAGGCGACCTGGATGCAGAAGATCTACCGCAGCTCGCACAAATTCCAGAACCCCCTCCGGCAGAATTACCGGCACGCGGAGGCCATCCGAAAGCTGCTTGACCTGGACGCGGAGCTGATCCATTCGATCGTGGTGTTTGCCGGCGACAGCAGGTTCAAGACGAAGATGCCAGAGAACGTCGTACAGGGTGGCGGCTACATCGGATATATCCGAAAGTTCCGTCGACGGGTGTTCGACGATGCGCGGGTCGAGGACCTGTGCGAGCAAATTGCCAATGGCCGCCTCGCACAGACACGAGCGACGCATCGCGCTCATGTGAAGAACCTGACCGCTGAACACGCCGATGCAGACGGACCCGCATGCCCGAAGTGCGGCGCTCCGACCACGCTGCGCAAAACCAAAAAAGGTGAGCGGGCCGGCCAACGCTTCTGGGGTTGCTCGAATTTCCCGACGTGTCGTGGCGCCCTCCGATACAGCCCGGCTTGAGAACGCTCAGGACCGCAGGGTCAAGTCTCACAATCCGACATGGGTAAATGGGGACAGACCACAAATCTGGCGCGGCATGGCGGCCGATTCGATGCATGTCCCTGCTTGGGTCCCCAGGGCCAGACCCGGCGTGTCGGGATCCGCGCCCATTTCCACGGCGACCGCCCTCACGCATGCTCCCGAAGGATACGCAGCATACGCCGTAGAGGCTCGGCCGCCCCCCACAGGAGCTGGTCGCCGACGGTGAACGCGGCCAGGTATTCGGGGCCCATGCTGAGCTTGCGGAGGCGCCCGATGGGCACGCTCAGCGTACCCGTGACCTTGGCCGGCGTCAGTTCGCGGACGGTGGATTCCTTGTCGTTCGGGATGACCTTCACCCACTCGTTGCCGTTCGCGAGAAGCGCTTCGATGTCCGCGAGCGGCACATCCTTGCGCAGCTTGATCGTCAGGCCCTGGCTGTGGCTTCGCATCGCGCCGATGCGCACGCAGAGGCCATCGATCGGCACGGGGTTCTCCGCGCGTTCCAGGATCTTGTTGGCCTCGGCCTGCGCTTTCCATTCCTCGCGGCTCTGGCCGGATTCCATGGGGCGGTTGATGTAGGGGATCAGGGACCCGCCGAGCGGCACCTGGAACTGTTCCGCCGGGTAGTCGCCCGAGCGCATCGCCTCACTGATCCGGCGGTCGATGTCCAGGATCGCGGAGGCCGGATCCTCGAGCTGGTCCGCGACGCTCTCGCACAGGTAACCCATCTGGCCGAGGAGCTCGCGCATGTGCTTCGCACCCGAACCGGAAGCCGCCTGGTAGGTCATCGGCGAGATCCACTCCACCAGGTCCTGCTCGAGTAGCGCACCCATCCCCATCAGCATCAGGCTGACGGTGCAATTGCCGCCGATGAAATCCTTGTGACCGTTGTCCAGCGCCCGGTCGATCACCTGGAGATATTCGGGGTCGGAGTAACAATCCCGATAGCCGGCAGCGATTGAGTGATTGGAACAGAGGCAGTTCGCAGTGCCGGGGGCGGGATTACGGCAGTTCCACCGTGCCCTCCCGGCCGCCATAGCCGTGCACCGAGTCGCGCGCGCGGATGCGTACGCGCGAGATCCCTTCCGGTATTTCGACGCCGCCCAGCGAGCGCGTGAACGGCTGCTCGTTCTCGTGCGGGTGGTGCAGCACGCGCGTGTCGAGCGCCTCGCCGTCGGGCGTGAGCACTACCCAGCGGTCGGCATAATGGTCCCAGCCGTCGTCGGCGTGGCGCACCGTCGCCGAGAAGCGATAGGTCCGCTCCCCCTCCGGCTCCACGCTGGCGTCGACCACATCGGCCTCGCCGGCGTAGCCGCCCGTCGACAGCGCGATCAGAGCGAGGCCGAGGATCGCCATAGTCGGCCTTCTCCGGTACGTGCTATCCGTCTTGTCCATGAGTGCGTCTCTCTTCGGTATTGCAGGCAACCATCGGCACCCCGTCCTTGCTGGAGATTCCGGGCGCCGAGTAACCAGCGGGATGGGGCGTTCGGCAGCGGTTCGGGCCGGGAGGCATCATTCCCGGCGAATCCCTTACATCCGCCGCCCGATCTCGAGCAGAAAGACGTCGGAGCCCGGGTTTCTCTTCGGGTCGCCAAGGATTCCGCCATTCGAGTTATGACGCCACCGCAGCCCGATGTTCCATCCATTACTGACAGGCCGTGCGAGTCCCAGTTCCGCGTCGAACAGTACATCGTTGCCCAGTGGTCGACCCTGCTTGAGCTGCTGCTCGGAGAAATACGCGAGACCGGCTCCCGCGTCGAGATGCCACGGCGCAGGCAGCAAGCCGGGCCGGTACCGCCAGAAAATCGCGGCCTTGATGATCTCGATGTTCGCATCGGAACGCGTCCCGTTATCGAGATTTCGCCACTGACCGATTCCGAGCCTGTAGTACAGTTCATCGCCAGGTAGCTGCAGGGGCCGCGGCGGCGAATCAGGCCGAAGGTCTACGTTCAGCGCCCACCCCTGAATGTCGGTGGGTTTGAGCAGGACACCGGTTCCGAACGAGATGGCCGCAGGCTCGGCGGCTCGCGCCATGCCCGCAAAAACCACAACACAAAGCGCGACCGCCACGGCCGCGAGTCTTGCTCGGCGGTTGCGCTGCCCGTCTCCAGGCATGTGGTCCCCGGATCGCATATTGTTTGTCCATCCCCGAATGGCCTTTACCGCTTCGACAATGTTCCGCGTTGGGGATCGGTCATTGCGGCGACGGTTCGATCCGCGATTTCACGTACGGGGCAGTGGCGATCGATGCATCAGTCGGCGTCGCGAAGGGTCTTAACGGCGGCGACGACCGCCTCCGGTTCGGCCCGTTCCGTGTAATCGTCATTCACGTACGCACAGTGAATGAATCCATTCGGGTTGATCACGTAGGTGGCCGGCACCGGCAGGCGCCAGGTGCCGTCGGCGTTGAGGCGATCCAGCGGTGCGTCGAGGCGGCGCTGGGCCGTGCGCGCAGCCGTAGACAGCTCGAAGGTCAGACCGTACGCCTCTGCGACTCCGTGGTCCGCATCGGTCAGCACGGCAAACGGTGGATCCCAGCCGGTTTCGGAGGCAGCAGCCTGGTCAGCGGCCTCGGGCGAGATCGCGATCAGCGCGGCGCCCGCCGCGTGGAGTGCGCCGGCCTGCTCGGCCCACGCCCGCAGTTCCAGACTGCAGAACGGGCACCACCCGCCGCGGTAGAAACTGAGCACGACGGGGCCGGATTCGAGCCACCGTGACAGGCGTACGGAGTCGCCCCGCACGTCGGAGCGCTCGAAATCAGGTGCCTGCGTGCCCGGGCCGAGCGCCCGGCCCGCCGGGTGCGACGCTGCGAGGTCCTCCAGACCGCTGCCGATCAGTTCCACCGTCTCCACGTCCGTCTGCGCGAGAAACCGTTCTTTCGTGGCACGCGTACGCTCGCTGAGAGTCATCGCACTGTACTCATCGGGAGACTTGCTGCAACTGACAGCCGCTCCGGCTATACGTTCCCTGGCCGATGGATCCTGCGGTTGTCGCGGCCCCGCCAGCAGTCTGGCCCTTCAGCGTTCGAGCGACGCCCTTCGACCACGTACGTAGAGATACGGATCAACACAGGCGCCCGCGCGTTTCATGCTGTCCGCCCGAACCCACTCCAGGAGCCGCTCCCTATGAGCTACCTGCCATCCGCGCCCGAAACCACCCTGATTGAGCGCTTCGGGCGCTTGCCCACACTGGCCGCGCGATTGCATGAGTTCGCGCAGCAGCTGATGCGTGGACCGTCCCCTTTCAGCGCTCTGCAACGCGAACGCATCGCCGCGTATGTCTCGGACCAGAATGGCTGCGCCTTCTGCCGGGACAGTCACAACGAGGTCGTGGTGCATCTGGGTGGATCACCGGAACCCCGGTCGGACCCCGTCGATGATGATCCGTTGACGCCGGTGCTCGTATTCGTCAGTGCACTGAACCGGGAGCCGGAGAATATTGGCCAGGCGGACGTCGACCGGGTTCTGGCCGCCGGCTGGGACGAGGACGCACTGGAACATGCCGTGCTGGTCTGCGGTTTCTTCAGCCTTATGAACCGCTGGGTCGAAGGCCTGGGAATCCCGAGCGAGCCCGAGGCCGTAAAGATGGGCGGGCGCATGTTGTACATGAAGGGATACCAGGCCGTGATCGATATATGTAGTGATCGAGGTGATCGCCAATCGCAGGCGGGCCAGGCCCCGTAACGTATCCTTTCATCGCTTCTGCATTCCGCTTCAGCGCCGGTTTCACCAGCCACGGTGCACGGGGAGCAGCCACCATGAACGCAGTCAAGCCGACCGATTTCACCTACGAATCCCGCTACGTGGATGTCCTGGGTTCGAAGATGCACTGCGTCGAGCACGGTTCCGGCGATCCGATCCTGTTCCTGCACGGTCAACCGACCTGGTCGTACCTCTGGCGCAACGTACTCCCGGAACTCGAGGGCAAGGGTCGGCTGATCGCCGTCGACCTTATCGGCTATGGCCTGTCCGACCGCCCCGATCTCGCGTACGAGATCGAAGACCATATCCGGTACCTCGACGCCTTCATCGACAACCTGGGACTCGATCGGTTGACCATCGTCGGACACGACTGGGGCTCGTTCTTCGGGGTCCACGTCGCTCGCCGGCACCCGGAGCGGGTGAAGGGGCTCGCCTTCATGGAGGCGCTGCTGTTGCCGGTGCCCGGCTACGAGGCCTTCGATGAACAGACCCGGGAGTTCTTCCAGACCCTGCGGGCCTCGCAGGAGAATGCCGAGCGCATGATGGTCGACGAAAACCAGTTCATCGAGGGCGTATTGCCCGGACTGACCCAGCGTGCGCTGGCGCAGCATGAGCTGGATGCCTACCGCGCGCCATGGGCGAACCCGGCGGATCGCCGAATCCTCTGCAAATTCCCGCAGAAACTCTGTATCGGCGGTGAGCCGGCCGCTATCCGTGATATGCAGCTGGCGTACATGAACTGGCTGGAAACGACCCCCTTGCCCAAGCTCATCGTCCACGCCGAGCCCGGGGTGCTGATCCCGCCCGAAACCGCGGCGTGGTATGCGCAGAAATTGCTGAACACCGGGACCGTCAACGTCGGTCCCGGCCTGCACTACATCCAGGAAGACCGGCCACGAGAGATCGGTTCCGCCATCGCCCAATGGATGGATCGCTATAATCCGTGAACGGTCGGGGTCATTGCCGATGGCCTCGAGGCAAGTGGCAAAAAGAGTGATGATTACGCGATTTCCGGTGTTGGGGTAACGATCCGGTTTGGTGATTCCGTACCGTGGGGGAAGGGGCAAGCCCGACAATTCAGCACGCCGCTTTGGATATTCCGGGTTCAGAGTAAGAATTCGACTCGAGGACGCCGCCAACCGGGCGTTGAGCATCGAGAACTGATTCGATCTCGCGTATAACGCCGCCCATGCATTGTCCCTCGCTGATATTCGGGGTCTGATATTCGGGGTCGGAGTAAGAACTCCTGTCCGGCCCCGTCGGGATATTCGGGGTCGGAGTAAGAACTCCGGATATTCGGGGTCGGAGTAAGAACTCCTGTCCGGCCCCGTCGGCGGTGCCCGGCATTCGCGCATCCGGCACAATGAGCCCGGCTGACCCTCACGGAGGCTGCGGATGCACGTGGATCAATCGACCCTGGAGGCCGCGCGCCAACGCGGGCTCATCGACAGCAACCAGGCCGATGCTCTATGGCATTTCCTGGTCGAGCAGTCCAGCGGCGACGATGAAGCCGGCACCGCCCAGGCGCGCTTCCGCGCGGCTCACCTGCTGTACTACCTCGGTGGCCTGATCGCGATCGGTGCGGCCTCACTGTTCCTCAACATCGCGTGGGAACGCCTTGGCGATTGGGTCGCCACCGCCATTGTGGTCGCCTATGCCGCTGGTTGCTGGCGCGTCGCCACCTGGTTGCTCAAGGATCGGCATCTGCCGATTCCGGCGGGGATCCTGGGCGCACTGGTCACGGTCTGCACACCGCCGGCGCTCTACGGCCTGCAGCAGGCGCTGGGCTGGTGGCCCGCCGGGCACGACGCCTATCGCGACTTCCATCGCTGGATCGACTGGCACTGGTGGTTCATGGAGCTCGGCACGCTCGCGGTCGGCGCCGCAGTGTTCTATCGCTTTCGCCTCCCGTTCCTTACGCTGCCTATCGCTGTGACGCTGTGGTACATGGGCATGGACGTTGCCGTCGTGGTCACCGGCGGCGAGGCCGACTGGGAATTGCGCCGCCAGTTCACGCTGCTGTTCGGGCTGGCCACTGTGCTGTTCGCGTTCTGGGTCGACCTGCGCCAGCGCGGCCCGCTGGATTACGCTTTCTGGCTCTACCTGTTCGGTCTGCTGGGGTTCTGGGGTGCGCTGTCCGCGACCTCGAGCGACAGCGAACTGGCGAAGCTCGGCTACTGTGCAATCAATCTCGGGTTGATCGTCACCGGTGCCGCGCTCGCCCGGCGAACCTTCGTCGTATTCGGCGGGCTCGGCGTGGCGGGCTACCTTGGCCACCTGGCTCACGACGTGTTTCGGGATTCGCTGCTTTTCCCGTTCGCACTGACGCTGATCGGGCTCGGCGTAATCGGAGCCGGTATCGCCTGGCAGCGCCAAGAGGCCGTGATCGAGGCGCGGCTCCGTGCGTACCTGCCGACCGCCCTGCAGAAAGCCAGATAGTAAGCAGCTAAGCAGTTCGGCGTCAGAGTAAAGATACTCTTGATCGACTGAATCGCGTACAGGAGATTGGGTTTTGATCGATTATCAGGAAGTGCTCGTCGAAGGCGTACTGACAGCACTCCGTGAAGCTTGGTGGCTCTTTGGGCTCGTGGGCGCCATCGCCGTCGCTCGCACACCGACCGTCAAGGGGTTTCAAGCAAGGGGTTAGGGGTCAAGGGGTTAGGGGTCAGAGTAAGAACTCAATAGCTGGGTTGTGACTCTGACTCCAAATTTCCAAATTTCTAAGAGCCTTGCGGCTCGTGCCTGCCTGCTGCGGTCCGTTTTTTATCGACCGCCGCAGGCGACGCCTCGTCTGGGCCTGGCGGGCCGAGCATTGCGCCATCTGCACTTTGCTCAGCCACCAGCGCCGTCACGGTCGGGCGCGGAAGCGCAACAGGCGTTCACGCCCGCGCCGGTCGGCGCCGGCGATGCCTACCGGGGCATCGAGCGACAACCCGCCAACGTGGGGCCAGTGCTCCATCTCGGAGCGATCCCCGCGCTCGGTCCAGCCGCGGCACTGGAACGTGCGCAGGATGCGCCGGGGACCCGCCCGACCCGCCCCAAGCGGCTGTTCCTACACGGCGTTGCCCACGTCCACAGGCGGTGAGACCTGGATGGTCATCCATGCGCCCGCTTGCTCGCCCGATTCGATCGGTGCGACCACCCAGACATAATTGAGGACCCGTCCCTGCCGCGAGGTCACCGTGACCTCCAAGACGGCACGCTGATCGCTGCGCTCGACCGTCCCGATCCGGTGCCGACGGTGATCGATCAAGGGCGCGTACGCGGGACTCTTGAGCATGGCGGTGAAGCGCTCCAATGGCCCGGTCTGGCGCTTGTTCTGCGGATGGGCGAACGCCCAGGCTCGCTCGATGCCCGCGTCGGGCTCGGGCTCGTCGTTGGTCTGCAGCGCCTCGAGCTGGATGGCGACGACGCGCTCGGGCGACAGCGACGGGTCGGGCGCGGAGTCCTCGGCGGCCCAGGCGGCCGGCACGAGGCCCAAAGCCAGGACGGCGGCGATCAGCGTGCGCATGATGCGGGCTCCCCGGGCGCTATGCCCGTTTGCGGCTTCTGTCGAGCATTCAGTTCGGCTCAGCCGCTGTAGCGGATGGCGCCGGCGCGATCGCCGCCTCACTCCATTGTCGGCATGGAGAACCCGGTAGCATAGGCAATCCAACCGCCTCCTTTGAAGTATCGCCCCGCGCGCGGACACGGTCGTCTGGGCGCCGCAGCCCTTCGCCGAAGGCGATCTAACGCCCGCTCTTGCCTACAGGACGCGTTTCCGACCCCCTAAGGCCGCGGCCCGTGAGCCGCCCGCCTGCGCCAGCGATGATGATACCGGCGAATTCATGGATCCCCGGGGTGAGACTGCTGGGATCAATCCGCTGGCCCAACCCCGAGCCGGAGTACACCTTCGACCAGCGTATCGCGTGGTGAGAACCCGCTTATGGCGCTGAGGCACCGGCATGCTGCGTGCAAGTGCCGGCGCCGCTTCGGGTGTCGGGGAATGCGGGCTGAAGGCACCAGTGGGCGCCGAATCGCCGTCAGGCAAGGGCAGCAGCGTTCACGCTGGCCCGCTTCGCGGGTTGATCGCGTCCACACGGCGGAGCAGTATTTCGGAAGACGGGGTTGGACTTCCTGTTATTCGGATGCCCCGGGATACGACCTGCTGGCGTTGTTGCACGGCTCCGAGGGCATGCTTGGCGTAATCTCCGAAGCGACGGAGATATTCGGGGTCGATATTCGGGATATTCGGGGTCAGGAGGATATTCGGGGTCAGAGTAAGAACTCAATAGCTGGGTTGTGACTCTGACCCCAAATTTCGGGGTTGTGACTCTGACCCCAAATTTCCCCAGCTCGGGCCGCAAGTGGTTATTGGTGAACGCCATAAACAGCCACTACAGCAGCGTCGGATCGACATCGGGGATGCGAACGGCGGGAGTTCGGGGTCCGGGAGTTCGGGGTCAGAGCCAGGAGCTTGGTTGTTTCGGCGGGTTGTTGCTCTGGACCGCGTATCTCCATGTTGCATTGCGAGGTACCAGATCGAACGCCGGATCGTTTTCCGCCCATTCATTTGACCCCGATCAAGACCGTGGCCCGGGTTTCGCAGTAGTCTGGTCTGGTTTCGCTCAGAGAAGGATAGAGGGACATATGAACAAGACCAGCACGGCGACAGGAAATCCCGAACCGGCCACGGAAAAAGCGGCAATGAAATCGGCCACACCAACGCCCGAGACCAACGCGGAGCCAGAAACGTCGTCAAGGCCCGAGATGCTGGAGTCACGTCGCGCCGCCTTCGAAAACGGTGAATATCCCTACAAAGAAAAGCTGAAGCGCAAACCCTACGAAAAGCAGAAGGCCATACTGCAGGCCGAGCTTCTGAAGGTTCAGCTCTGGGCCGAGGAGACGGGGCAGAAATTCGTGCTGCTCTTCGAGGGGCGCGACGCCGCGGGCAAGGGCGGCACCATCAAGCGGTTCACCGAGCACCTGAATCCCCGGCAGGCGCGCGTGGTTGCCCTGAACAAGCCCACGTGGGAAGAGACGGGCCAGTGGTTCTTCCAGCGCTACATCGACCATCTGCCCACCGCGGGCGAAATGGTCTTCTACGACCGCTCCTGGTACAACCGGGCCGGGGTCGAGCGGGTTATGGGGTTCTGCGAACCGCATGAGTACCTCGAGTTCATGCGCCAGACGCCTGAGCTGGAACGGATGTTGGTGCGTTCGGGCATCCGGCTCTACAAGTACTGGTTCTCGGTCACGCAGGATGAACAGAAACGCCGGTTCGACAGCCGCGCGAGCGATCCGCTGAAACAGTGGAAACTGAGCCCAGTCGACAAGCTGAGCCTCGACAAGTGGGAGGGCTATACCGAGGCCAAGGAGGCGATGTTCTTCTACACCGACACCGCCGATGCCCCGTGGACGGTAATCAAGTCGAACGACAAGAAGCGCGCGCGGCTCAATTGCATGCTGCACTTCCTCAGCTCGCTTGATTATCCCGGCAAGGACCCGGAGATCGCTCATGCGCCCGATCCACTGATCGTGAGCACGGCACAGCATGTCCTGCATGACACGGATCAGATTCTCGGCAAGGCGCTGCATCCGAACGATCGCAGGGCCCGCTGAGATCGCGGCGTCGCGCGTGGCGAGGGCCGGGTCTGCCTTTTGGAGTATGGGATCAGATCCAGCTATTCCCGTCCTGATGGACCGCAAAGTCGAATTTGGCTCTGGTTACGGATTCAGCGATGATTTTCGGGAGGCGTGATGTTCGGGGGGGCGGAGTAACAATTCTCCGAAGCACCCTTCGGATCCCCTCGCGGTCTCAACTGATCAGTGCGAACAGCGTGGCCGCCAGTATGAGCACGCCGGCCACGCTCATGTAGATCCGACGGGTTCGGCGGGCGACGGGGCTGCCCGTGCTGAAACGGTAGCGGAAGCGCTCGCTGGTGATCCGGCTGGGCGGGATGCCTTCATCGACCAGCAGGGTCTCCATCGCGTCGATCATGCCCGGCGGGGCGCAGATGAAACAGCCGATGCGCCGCCGATCCCCGCCGGGCAGGCACTGGCGCAACAGTTCCCTGCCGACCGGACCGGCCTTCGCGCCCTCGGGCTGGTCTTGTTCATCGACGACCCGCACGATGTCCAGGTCGAGACCGCACGCGAGTTCGTCCAGTTCCTCCTGGAGAATCAGGTCGCGGCGCCAGCGGCAGGCATAGATCAGTCGCATCGGGCGCTGATCGCCCACGTACAGCCGGTCACGCAGTAGCCCGAGAATGGGCGCCAGACCTACGCCACCGGCGATGAAGAGCAGCGCCTCATCGTCTTCTTCGAGTGCCCCGAAACGCCCGAACGGCCCGTCGATCCATGCGGCGGCGCCGGTCGCGACTTCGCCGATTCGCCGAGTGTAGTCACCGTTTGCCTTGATGAGGAATCGCAGCTCCCGTCCGTCGCCCGGTGCCGATGCGATGGAGAACGGGTGTTCGCGTAATCCCCAGGGGAACGGCGCGATGCGCAGCCAGACAAACTGCCCGGCCTGGAACGCGAGGCCATCGTGCCGGTCGGGTTCGATCGTCAACTCGTGGATGTCTTCGCCTACGGACTGGACCGCTTGCACACGCCAGGGTTGTCGCAGTTGCAGCCATGGACGGAGTGCGTAGACCTGCAGGAGGGTGAGCAGAGCCAGTCCAACGGCGCCGACCCAGAATCCCGCGACCACTGGCGAGGCGGCGGCCGTCCCGGCTCCCAGCGTATGCACGAGGCCGAGCACGGCGATGATCGCCGCGCCGACGCCGTGACCCAGACGCCAGCGTTCGTAGGGGATGGAAAGGTCGTCGCGGAAGATCACCGCGAACACGAGACCGATCAGGCCGAACCAGGCGACGAAGCCCGTCACGCCGGCCAGGGCGGTGCCGCCCGGATCCGCCCTTCCCGGTACCCCGGTTGCAGCCGGGAACAGAGCGTAGAGATAGGGATGCAGCAGCAGCATCAGCAGGACGACGTAGCCGCTGAACTGGTGGAAGCGCATGAGCGCGTCCATGCCGGCCAAGTCGGTAAGCAGTCGGAAGCGGCCCGAGAACGCGAATTCGAGCAGCAGTGCGGCGAAGCCGACCATGGCGATACTCGAGGCGAGGTCGCCGAGACCGGGGCGGCCGGGTGCGTGGGCGGCCAGGGCGAGCCCGAGCGGCAACAGTGCCAGCAGCACGTAGGCGGCGATCAGCACGAAGCCTTGAAGGGCCCCGCTCCGGCGCCGAGTCGCCCTCGCCGACTGCGCGGTGGTCGCGTCCATGTCGATTCTCCTGAGGCAGGCAAACGCCGCGCACCGCATACAGGCGCGTGGGAGCGGCCATAGGGAACAGAATAGCAGCGATGATCGTGGGCGGTTGAAAATCCGGCCGTTCGGCTCTGCGAAATACTTCTACAGTGTTCGGCTGTTTTCCAGAGGAAGGGCATTGCATGATCCGTGCAGTCAACAGCAGCGGAAGCGAGATAACTGGGGTCAGGTAACTGGGGTCAGATCAGACTTCTAATCACAGCCAGAACCACACGAACGGAAGAAGTCTGATCTGACCCTGGTTATCCAAGTTTGCGACCCCGAATCTGGTCTGCGCTCAGGCGATAGAAGCGTTCAATGGCCGCATTGACCTCCTGGTAGCGGAGGTCCTTGTCCACATAGGCGATAAAAGCGGGAAGCGCATCCAGAAGTAGGGCTCGGCGGTGCTCCGATGAAGCATATTCCGTCGCCTTGTACAGGTTGGCGGCCAGCACGCCCGATGTCACCTCCAGGAAGTGCTGGTTCCGCTCATCGAACTGGTCGGTCCGGGCGGCGTACACCTTCAGAACCCCATAGGTGCGCTCATCCTGAATGAGGGGCACCATGATTCCGGAGAGGAAACCGATCTGCCGGGCCTTGTCCTTCAAATGGACGCGGTCGTCACGGTCCACATCCCGGACCAAAATAGGCTGCCCGCTTCGATAGGCCAGCCCTGAGGCGGACCGGTCAACGGGCAAGCGCAGGCCAAGCTGCTCCTCGGCGACACCCGCCACGGCCCGGTAGACCATATCCGAATCCTCGACCTCTTCCACCACGGCTGCATCCGCCCCAGTAATCTGGAGGGCGACATCCGCCACCCGCTGACGCAAAGAATCGATATTCAGGGGTTCCATCGTGACCGCCCGTTGGAGACGGGTGAGCGCCTCCAGCTCCCGGGCCTGACCCTCGCGATAGGCGGTCACGTCCCACTGGAAAGCCAAGTAGTAATCCTCCGTCTCCCCCTCGAGAGACAGGGGTGAAACGGAGGCAGCTATGATGAAGGGGGTCCCATCCCGCCGGTAATCGACCGTCTCGGCATGAGCTGTGCCGTGCGCCTCCAGGGAGGTGTGTAAATCCGGCCAACCCTTCGGCGGAAATCGCCGGACCCTGCACGAAGCGCGGCACGCTACCAATCGCTTCCGCGGCGGAGTAACCGGTAAGCCGTTCCCAGGCGGGATTAACGTAGACGATGCGGGGTCCGGGGGACTCCAGTTGAGAATCAGTAATCATGGCGGCGACGCTAGCCCGATCCAGCGCAGAGCTGAGGATACTCAGCGGTCGTTGCTGCTGCATAGGAGCCCCCATTGTTAACGCGCTCATTGCCGGGCGACCGGTCTACCGAAGGACGAAAAGCTCATCGGGATTTTCGGTCCCGTAGCCATTGCTCCAGCTGCTCGGGAGGCATGGGACGCGCATAGAGGAAACCTTGGGCCTGCTGGATTCCGTTCTGAAAAAGCCAATCTGCTTGCTCCGCCGTTTCTACGCCTTCGGCACAGACCATCTGGCCCAGGGATTCAGCTATCGCCTGAATCGCTCGAGCGATCGAGGCGTCGTTCGTATCCTCGGGTAGTCCATCGACGAAGCGCTTATCCACCTTGAGGACATCGAACTCGAAGTTCTTGAGATAGGCCAACGAACTGTAGCCGGTACCAAAATCGTCGATGGCAATACCTACCCCCTGCGCCGACAGGGCCCGCAGCGTTTCCCCGGCAGCCTCCGGATCGTGCATGATTCCGCGCTCGGTCACCTCCAGCTGAAGGTCCTGAGGAGGTATCCCCTTGGCGGCCACTTTATTGCGGACTTGATCGGTCAGCTCGGTGCCCGTTAGCTGGGCGGTGGCCACATTCACCCCGACATGGCCGATGGAGAGTCCCCGCTCCCGCCACTGGGCGGCTTGTTCGATGGCCTGGGTCAGCGCCCAGTCGCCCAGTGGCAAGATCAGCCCTGTCTCCTCCGCAAGAGGGATGAACCTAGCCGGCGAGATCATCCCCAATTCGGGGTGAGGCCACCGGGCCAACGCCTCGACACCGACCACCGCACCGGAAGCCAGATCGATCTGGGGTTGGTACCAGAGTTCCAGCTGCTCTTCTTTAAGCGCCCGCTGCAGCGCCTCCTCCAATTGGAAGTGCTGTTCTGCCTGTTCCCCGAACTCGGGCCGAAAGAACTGGATGTCGGTCTGGGACTGCTGCTGGGACCAGTGAAGGGCCGTAGTTGCTTGGTTAAGAAGAAGGTCGGCGTCTTCGGTGTCATCGGGCGCCAAGGCTATCCCCACATGGGCTCCCAGGTGAAGCGTCTGACCGGCGATCTCCAGGGGCTCTTGCAAGACTTCCAGCAGACGCCGGGTCCACCGATCGGCCTCGAGGGATCCGTGCAGATCCTCGATCAGGACCCAGAACTCGTCGCCCGCGGCCCGAGCTATCGTGTCCGGTTGGGAGAGCGCGGATTGGAGCCGTTCGGCGACGCGTTGCAGGGCCACGTCGCCCGCGGCGTGGCCCATGCTATCGTTGAGGAGTCCGAATCCTTTCAGATCAAAGCTGGTCACCGCGAGGTGCCGTGTTGAGCTGGAACGGTGCTTCAAGGCCTGCTGCAGCTGGTCCCGGAAATGCGTCCAGTTCCCGAGGCCGGTCAAGGGGTCCCGATAGGTGAGGAAACGCAGTTCCTTTTCGGCTGACCGGAGCTGGGTAATATCCGAGAAGATCGCCACGTAGTGGTTTAACTCCCCTTCCTTGTCGCGGACCTCGCTGATCGTCTCCCACGCTGGGTAGGTCTCGCCGTTCTTGCGGCGATTAGAGATCTCGCCACTCCAGAACCCCATCTGGTTCAGGCCTTCCCATAGCTGGCGATAGAAATCCTCATCCTGGACCCCGGATTTGAGCATTCTGGGAGTCTTACCCCCGACTTCCGCTCCCGAATATCCGGTAATTCGGGTAAACCCTGGATTCACGGCCAGGATCCTTTCATCCAGGTCGCAAACGAAGATCCCATCCCGGGTGTGTTCGAAAATTTTGGCCGACTGTTGAATCCCTTCTTGAACCCGCTTGGCCTCGGTAACCTCGCGCACGCTAACTACCCAAACCCCGTGCTCCCCCCATTTGGCCTCGTGGCAGCGCAGCTCTCCCGTTTGGCGCGTCTCCCCTTTTTGCGGCAAATCCACCACTGCCAAGCCGGGTCCGTATATAGGTAAGGGGAATTCGTTTCCTGCCAGGATACCCCCCCCTCGCCCAAAAGTCCCTGCGCCGCGCGATTGGCGTACAAGATGGTCCCCTCGAAACTCACCAGCAGCAGACCTTCGTCGGCGATGTTTAAAAGCCGGGAGATCAGATCGCGATCCGGGCTGGGTGATTCCGACTGGGAGGGGGGTTGGCTGGAATTTTGATGCGACTCAGAATCGTTCATAGAGAGAATTCCCCTGAAGACCGCGCAAATGGCGAAGAAAGGCTCGAAAATGGGCTGAATCCGCAGCTTCCACCGTACGCTTAAACCAAAAGCAACGCATTCTCTATCTGACGACAATTACTTTGGCCGGTCGTGTTGCCTCACCAGGAAACGTTACCGGCGGCCCCAGAAAGAATGTTACCGGAACGCCGGAACGCAGGGCCGTCCAGATTCGCTGATACACGGATCTACGCTTCGGATTCTCCTTCCTGCAGAACACCGAAGACGAGTTTGTGTGCCGTATCCTTCCGCCATTCCCGAAGGCGTCGTTCCAGGGTCCGCAGCTGGCCATTATGGAAGAGGCCCGGTTGTTCGTCCTGCAACCGATCCAAAAGATCCTTCGCCGTGGCATCAGGCGTCACCTCGAGCCACGAACGGACCCGGGGCCAGACGGTTTCGAACGGATCCGCGCGAGTACGCCATTCCCTGGCCGGCCGGGACGGTGCGTGGTGGGTCGCGCGGACTTCTCCCGTCCGCCATGCCGTCGACAGGCCGGCGAGGAAGCTGCTGAGATCACCGTCACTCTGCGAAGCTGACGGAAGCCGTCGCCCCTGACTCAGCAGCGCAAGTTCTTCCTGCGTGCGGCGGATCCGTTCGAGGATATCCAATGGGTCGAGCGCATCCGCGATGTCCCGCAGGCGCACCCGGACCGCCTCCGTAAGTATCCCCGTGCCCAGCAGCCGGGCGTAGGGCGTCTGCGGCGGATGGTAGCGCTTCACGACGCGGCTGCCGATGCGCACCTTTTCCTTGAGCTTGAACGAGGGCTGGAAGAAATTCACGAAAAGCCGCACAAGGCGGTACAGCCGCCCCAGCGCCCCGGTCGCCTCAACACCTTCCAGGCGCCCGTAACCGACAAAACGCCGCACGACGGCACCGTTCTTCTGCTCGATCCAGGCCTGATCGTTCTTGTGGTAGGGCCGTGAGCGGGTGAACTCGATACCACGGACGGCGCAGTGCAGAATCAGCGCCTCATTGAGGAACTCGGAACCATTGTCCGCATCCAAGCCCTGCAGCGGAAACGGCAGCCCGGCGGAAAGGGAATCCACGCCGTCAATGACGAGACTCGAATCGCGCACCAGAAGCGGCACGCACTCTGTCCAGCCGGTGGCGATGTCCGTGAAGCTCAGGGTGTGGGCAAAGCTCCCTGCTGACGTGGGACCTCCGTGGGCCACGAGGTCCATTTCCATATAACCGGGCTCGGGCTCGTCCCAGTCGGCGAACGTGCGGACCGCTACCCGTTTGGATACCGTACTGGGTTGTTTTCTGGGCTTGCGTCCCTTATCGCCAGCCCGGGCTTCGCTCAGCAATCGGTCCATGCTCGCGGCACTGATCGAGACCAGCTTGTCCCGCACGGCGGGGTCAAGCTCCAGGTGCCCGTGGCGCTCCAGCGCAGGCAGAAGCACGGGCACAATCGCCCGGAGGCGTTTGCCGCAGACCCGATCCGAGGCCTCCCACAGGATGATCAGCGCCTGGCGCACCGCATCATCGTAAACACGCCGTCGGCCCCGGACTGCCGTGCCGGTGGCCGGCTCTCCGTCACCATTCAGGATCCGGATCGCCGATTTGCGGTGGTATCCGCTCGTGGCCACGAACTCGGCAAGGATGCGACCTTTTTGATCCCGGCTCCCGGCCTTGTAGCGCTCGCTTAGTGCCGCGACCAGTTCCCTTCGCGCCTCTGCCGTGACGATCTTCGTCATGTTCGTACTCTCTCGCGGGAAGTTATCCTGGAGAGTACGCCGGTAACATTATCTCTGCGGCAATAACTGCAGTTCGGTAACAATTCGGGTGAGGCAATGCGACCGGCCAAAGTAGTTGACGCCAGACATCAGCCAGATCCGCATGGATGCGGGGGCGGCCATACGTGCGACGCGAAGCCCTGTGAGAGGCGCCGATCGCCGCGCTCAGCTCGCGATCGCGAATCCCGCGCGCCGACGGGGCGCGCTGGCGCCACGCATAGTAGCCGCTGGGGGAGACATCCAGCACCCGGCACATGGTGGCGACACTGTGAAAGGCCCGGTTCATCTCGACGAACTCGAAGAGCCGCTGGACGTCTCGCTGGTCTCCCGAGCGAACCAGGCCGTCGCTTTTGCCAGAATCTCGCGTTCCTCGCGCAACCGGCGATTCTCCCGGCGCAGGCGGCGTAACTCCTCGGCCTCGGAGGTGGTCGGTCCATCCGCGCGCTCACCCGCGTCGCGGGCCGCCTGCGCGACCCAGTTGCGGATCGTCTGCGCCGACGGCTCGAACTCCCGCGCCAGCTCGTGCGGTGCACGCCCCGAATGGACCAACTCGACCATCTGCCGCCGGAACTCCGGCGGATACGGTGGCTTCGTCTGTGGCATCTCGACCTTCTCTCTCATCTCAAAGGGTCAGATGTCCACGAAAACGGGTCAACTCCAGCCCGATAAACGCGGAAAGATAAGGAGCAAGCGACAGGGAAAACTCATGATAAGCCGAAGTGAGAATATGCGGCGCAATAACCGGGGTCAAATAACCGGGGTCAGATCAGACTTCTAATAACAGCCAGAACCACATGGACGGAAGAAGGCTGATCTGACCCCAGTTATTTAAGAAGGCTGATCTGACCCCAGTTATTTCGTTGCAGGACGACTTGGCGGTGGCAAATGGTTCCGCGTATTGCGTCCGCGATGTTCGTCTCCCATGCCGATCCGAATCCCGTAGAACGTGGGTGCCGCAGGCGGCGACGACAGCCACGCCCTGATTCAACGGCTTCACCCGTTCTTACGTGCTCAGGGTTCGATCAGAGTCCGCATGCGTTCAATGAATGCGGACATTCGGCCTATCGCCTTGTCGGTCAATATTACCCGAAGTCGGCGGCGATCCCGCTCGTCACGCTCCGTGGATACGAGACCCTGACTCTGGAGGCTCTCCAATTTTCTCCAGGTTGTCGTGACCGGGAGTCCGATTTCAACGGCTAGGCTCGACAAATATTCGACACGCCCTTCGAGATGGGCCTTCATGAGTTCGACGAGGATTGTGAACACGGGTCCGAATGTAACGCCGTTGCCGAATAAATCCTGGACGGCCTGGCGCTCAATCGTGTGCCAGCCAAGTTCCCGTGATCTGTCCGCGCCTGTTCCGCTCAATCCCATGTCAGACTGCTTCGACGGAACCGGATTGCCGGGATTCGATCCATGGTCAGCATACCGTTGTTGCAGTGCGCTCTTCAGGTGTCGCTTGGCAGCCGTCAGCAGCGACTCCGGTTCCAATGGCTTGATCAGAAAATCCGATACGCCAACACGCATCGCATCGATTACCGTATCGCGAGTTGAAACGCCACTCAGAAGGATAATCGGGATCGGCTGCAGCTCACGATCGTTTTTGATTCTCGTCGCGAGCTCGACTCCTCCCAACGTCGGCATGCGAACGTCAGATAACAGGAGTCCAACGGACCGGTCCGTCTTCAGGTGATCCAGCACCGCTTCCGGATTGGCCTCGCTATAAGCAGGGTAGCCCGCACTCGTGAGCAGTTCGCATGCTTCCTCGGCCGTTTCGCGGTCATCGTCAACGACCAGCACTCGCCCATTGCGAGCTACTGTTCTTCGTGTCTTCGCATCATCAGGCATGCCGTAACCCTCGATGACTATCTCCCCTCGGTCGCCTTGCGCTCCACCGCACATCCACGGTCACCGGCACGTGCGGGCGTCCAGAAGTGGCCCCAAGGGGAACGCTCAATCGCAGCCCCACCTGGGAGCCTGTCCGGGAAATCCGTGCCGTAGCGAGCGCGTAAAGACACCGATGTCGTACGCGCGCAGCAGGTACGTGGTTTCTCGGGCAGGCTCCTGGCATCACTTCCGCGTCGATCGCGTTACCGCGGTGGGATCGTCAGACAATTCTCGTGGGAGTTTCACCACAACCTTCGCACCAGCCGAGTGATTCCCAACATGGACGTGGCCGCGGTGCTCATGAATGATCGAGTAGCTTACCGAGAGTCCCAGACCGGTACCGCTCGGTCCCTTCGAGGTAAAGAACGGCTCACACGCATAAAGGAGCGCATCATCCTTGAATCCCGGCCCGGTATCGCGAAATTCGATCACGATGTCGAATTGCTCGCCGGTTGCGGAGATCGAAATCGACTTATTGTGGCCGGAACTGTCAGGCCCATATTCGGCGTCCATTTCGTCGATGGCCTCGGCCGCATTGAGAATGAAGTTGATAAAGCACTGCTCGAGTAAAATCCCGGATCCGCGAGTCTGCAGGCCGGAATCGATCTCGGTCGAGACTTCGATATCCCGCCTTGCGCATTCGTGCGCGGTCAGTTTGATCGCTGCGTGCAGAGCGTCTTCTACATTCAAGACCGAAAATTCTTCATCGCCCGGTTTTGCGAACATTTTTAGACGCTGCACAAGGTCCGCGGCGCGCTGCGTCTGGGCCCGGATCGTTCCCAGGATCGGTTTGACCTCGTCAACGTCCGCATTCTGTCCCTTAAGCGCGAGCTCCAGGCTGCGGCACCCCAAACTGATTGTACTCAGTGGTTGGTTCAGTTCGTGCGCAAGTCCGGCGGACATTTCGCCGAGGCTCGCCAACTTGGCCGCTTGCTGGATCTCCTTTTTCATGGATGCGCTTTCTTCCTTGCTTATAAGCAGCCCGATGGCTTCCAGATCCTGATTGACTGAGCTGAAATTGCATGTGAGCGTCTCCTCGACAGTAATATAGCTGCCGTCGGCCGATCTGATACGATACTCGACTTGACGCACATCCCCTACCTCGATTGCTTCAAGCGCACTCTTTGCGTACGGGAAATCATCAGGGTGAACGCTATGGCTCCACCAGCCCGGTTCGTAAGCGATGGAAGGCGATACACCGACCAGCGCGTCGATTGAGCCGCTTACATAGAGTAGTGATGATTTTCTCCCGTTTTCGACTCGACAGACATAAATGACGATGGGGATAGTGTGCAACATCCATTCGATGTGTTGCAGGATCTCATCGAGCTGCTCTTGCCGGTCCACGTAGCTCTCTTGGAGCGCCAATGACGAACGCTTGAGATCCTCCAGTTCAACAATGCTGGTCGACAAACTTGTCAGCGGACTTGTCGCGCGTGGTTCGCGATGAGATTTCAGGAGTGATGTGAGCTCGTCGATTTTTCCCGCAAACCGCCCGGCGAGCAACTGTGCAACCGCGATAGTTGCGAGCAAGAGTCCCAGTATTGCAGAAAGCAGTTTAAGCTGACGTTCGCGAATTGCAGTGACAACTGAACTGGGCGGTCGCGCAATGACCAGTTTCAACCCGTGTAAATCGGAGATCGACGATACCCTGTAACTGAGTCCGGTCCGGAGCCGGTTCATGATCGAATCACCGAACTCTTGTTCCGAAGTGTTCGGCACTATTTGCGAATACGACGAGGCGCCGCGGGCCTGCTGCGCGATCGATTCGACCTGCTTTTGCTGTTGTTCTTCCCCACCACCAGCGAGTATCTCGCCTCTCGGGGCGACTATGGCGTATAGCGTGCCATGGTCATCGGCTGCCTCGCGGATAACAGTTGCGAACGCATCCCAATCCACTGCGAGATACATGGACGGTGTGTCGGGTGCATGCCGTTTATCAATATAAAAGAGAATCGCGTCCGACGTTATCGCGTAACCTGTAATCCGGGGCGAACCGGTTGCACTGGCTCCGGAGTCTTTGCAGGCGGAGAGGCATTGATCGTATTCGCCACTGATTGCGTTCCAGCTTTCGCGGTCCGCGGTTAATCTTTCTTGAGAGACAGGAAGGTCAGGGACGGCGGCGATGACGGCCGAATTGCTTGACGTAGTACGGATTAACGGAACGCGGCCGGGGGATTCGTCCGTGGGCGAGTGGACCAGCAAGGGATGCATCACTGAATGCATATACTCGGAGATCCGATCCGTGACCGCTTTGCTGGCGGCCGTTATTCTTCGGTCCAGTCGCTCGCGTGCGATTATAGTATTCGATGCGCCGTCCCACATTATAAAATACGCCGCGGGTAAAGCGACCGTGCCGGTAGCCATTGCGACGGAGAGTGCGATAATGGAGATGCGTGGGAGTTGGTGCGACCTGTGGGCTCGTCGGCTGTAGGCGGCGGCTGCATAGAGTAGTTCCGCAACGGCTACGCACAGGACGGCATTGTAGAACTGTTTGACGCAGATAAGGGCGGCACTCTCCCATGGCATACTCATCAGGTAACCGTAGGAAAACGCGATGAGTGGCAATCCAAGCACAAGCCAGAAGAGGGTTACTGACACTGTAGGGTTCGTCTTCCGCCGCAGAGCGACCAAAGCGATGGCTTCAAAAGTCCACACAATCCAGGCGTAGGGGTGTAGCCAAATGAACATCGTCGCGGCACTGGCAAACGAGAATGACGCTACGAAGTACCAGGCCGGCAATATTCGGAATAGAACGAGCGGGATAACGCTACCAAACGCAAGGTGGACGCCCCAGCCCAGAGGGAGCGCCAGGAGATTTAGGCCGAAGCCGGCGCCTCCAGCGGACAACGCGAGAAGGAGGTGGACGAGTATGCCGCGTTGCTTTAAATCCCGTCGTATCATGATGAAATTGATCTTGACCTATAGTAATGAGGTTTGTGGGATTTCTTGAAAGACGCAATCCGCTCCATTACGCGACTCCGGATTTCGGTGCCGGAATCGGTGTATCGGCTGCTTCTCAGCGTTGCGAAGCGATTTGGAGAAGTGCATCAGGGTCAACCGGTTTCTTTAATATTTCGTCAAATAACGCCGCCTGCTTCGCCGCATGGCCATCGGGCATATATCCGGTCAAAAGAACCAGGAAGAGACCGCGATCACGATTGTTGAGCGCCCGCAGCCGTTCGGCAACGGCAAAACCGGTAAGGTTGGGCATATAATGGTCGATTATGACCAGTCTAATGCCCGGATTGGCGCTAATGTGGTCGATCGCTTCCTGCGGACGGGCGAAAGCGAAGCATGGCAATTCGGACAGGTTCAGGAAGGTGGTCGTCATGTTGAGACAGTCAAGGTCATCATCCAGCACGACGATCGCGTTATCAGTGGTCATGGGTTTCCTGTCGGACGCGGAGCGCGGTTATATCTGGATTGCGACCGGGCCAGTGTAGCCGGTCAGCAGCTGTTCGGTTGCAGCATTTACGGAAAGGATGGATCGATGTTCCTGGACGTCAACGCTCTGGTCGCGGTGTGAAAGGACCAGCGCGTATGTTCCCTTGAGATCGCGAACGGTCACGTAAAAGACTGCCGAGTCCAATGCACTGCCAAGCTGCTCGAACTCGCGCGTACAATTGGAGATCCAGATCAAAGCGAGGACGACGGGAGAGATGTGGTCCTCGCGCGTTTTGCCGGATTGAGCCGGGAGATCCACGGAGACGTGGATATCGGCGACGGCGGGATGCTTGGACAGCAAAGAGGCCAGCCGTTCGAGGTGGCCTTTGGTGTCAGTATCGGATCCGTCGAACAAGGCTGCGCATGTGTCGATCTTGGCGGACGCATCTCTCACGAGTTCAGTAACCCGTTGCTGTTTTTCAACGATCTTCGGCGACGATACCGTGCCCAGGGTATGCGCCAACTGTATACTGTTCGCAGCCGAGAACATTACGGTGTTCAGGTCGCCTCGAAGATCGTGGGCGAGCGCTCGAAGAACGGCCTCCATCGCCCGCCCGACTGCGCTTGCTGCCATGTGATCGGGCATTCCAGGCCCGTTGGTTTCGGCCTGTTCGGTCCGAGAGGTTTCTGGAGCCGACATTGCGTGCATTTCCATGTAACGAGGGAAGAAGGGCGCCAGTCGCCCGCGGTCGGCGGGCACATGTGAACACGCCCGATTGCGTCTAGCAAATCGCGGGCCAACTCTCCACGACTACTATTTCCGGGCCGGCCTTCGCAGTGGGATGACCCTTGTCATGACCTGTTTGCGCTTTGCCTGGCCCATACTCGCTTATATCGGATTGACTGTGCCGCGATCGTTTCCAAAGCGGAAAAAAAGATACCGTTGCGCCCAATCCCGGGTGTAGCATTGCGGTGCGAGCGAGCTGAACTCACATTCACACATTTAAGGTTCGCTTGGCATCGGGTGGTGGATTTCAGCGCTGCCGGGTTGATCCATGCAGGACTTTCTCTAGCGTCCGAGCACTCAAAGGATCGGGAGCCGTGAAACGCTGATTACAACCGACCGGCCGATTGAACAATGATCCGGGTGGGGCTGTGCGTGGCGCATCAGCGCGCCACGGCCTTCGGGCTGCCGCGCCGATCCGCCCTACAGATCAGGCGCCTGCGAGTACCGGGCTGTAAGCCCGACCTGAAGGACTTCCAATAATCAGAGGTGCCCAAGATTGTGAAAACCAGAATCCTGGTAGTCGACGATGACTCGAACGTAAGGCGCGAGCTCGGTGAGCTTGCGTCCACGTTCGGTCTTGAACCGTCAGTCGCTAAATCCGTCGATGATGCAATTCCGATCCTCGCGACTCGCTCCACGGATGTTCTGCTTTTGGACCTCAATTTCAAGGGCCGAAAAGGACCTGATCTGCTCAAATATATGTCCGAGCACACGGAAATTCCGGATCGGATTTTTCTTATGACCGGCCTCTCGAGCACTTATAACCGCATTGTCGCAGAGGAGGCGGAAAAGCTCGGTATCCCGATACAGGGGGTGCTGCAGAAACCCATCGACCCCACGTTCCTCAAGGCGTCTCTGGAAATTGCCACACACGGCGACAATCACAAGCGAAAACCTGCCATCAAAGACATGGCTGAATTATCACTGTCCGAGGTGCAGACGGCTTTGACGGAAGGAAGAATATGGTTTCGTCTGCAGCCGCAGCGGTTTGCGACTGACTTGAGGATCGCTGGATTTGAGGCTTTGGTCCGACTGACAGGCAGGGATGGATCCGAACTCGGTCCAATTTCGTTTCTGCAGCACCTGGACAATCCGGAATTTGCCGAAAGCTTACTTGCGCATGCACTTGACTTCGCGTGCTCGGTGTTCGAGCGCACAGCGCATCTCAATGCAGACTTCTCTTTGAGTATTAATATCCCGAATGAGTTGCTGGAGTCGCAGAGTGCGATCGACTCTTTACTGGCCGTCGAACACATATACGCCTGCCGGATTACTCTCGAGATTACCGAACGGAATAATGACATCAAACGCCCGCAACGGGGTATGACCATGAATACCCTTCTGCTTCACGGCTATGGTATATCTCTTGATGATTTTGGCACGGATTCGGCGAATCTTGAGGATCTGGAGGCGTCGCAGGTCTGTGAATTGAAATTTGATAAGAAGCTGATCCACGCGGCGGTGAACGACGTGAAATACCAGGCTTTCCTGGAGGGACTGGTCGAGTTGTTACGCGCGCGCGAAGTGTTTACGGTCGCGGAGGGCATCGAAAATGAACAAATGCTGAATGTGGTACGTGCGCTGAAGTTTGACGTACTGCAAGGGTATTATCTGGGAGTGCCCGAGCCGGTGGGCGAAGCGCTGCGGAATCTTGAGTTCGAGGCAAACCAGCCGCCGGTGGGCGAGATACGTACTGCATCAGAACGATGAAATCCGCTGCCTGACCAAGCGACCAGCAGGGAGCGTCTGTGTGGCCCATTGGTAACGCGCCAACTGGACCGCGCCCACCGCGTATCGGGGGTTTGTTACACCGCAGGCCAGCAGCCGGTCGTCATTAACCAGATGCAGGCACCTTTAAATAACACGGCCGAGGCATGCCCGGGTATGGTTGTTGGGCAGTTTGCAATGGGAGCGTAACCCGAAAGTTTCGGATCGAATCACGTCAAAAGAGGAATTGGTAGATTCTGGCGAGGACACTGTCGGTCTCAGCAAGTGCGTTCCTTATGGCATCGTCGTCTCTATCCCGGCCCATCGCGTGTTTTATATTCTTCGATCGTGGTATCGGTCCGGTCCGTTCTACTTGTCGAAGTCGGAAGTAAACCCGCCTCAGGTCATCGCCGGTATCAATGAGATTGGGTACGAGAACAGCCCTGGGGCGTCGGCGTAAGTAAGGATGTCCTGTGCCATTGCGTGCCGCATAAGACAGAAATTGACGGGTTCCGTCGATATCCGGCTCTGAGCTTTGGCAAGGGACGAGCAGAATATCCAGCGACTCCCAGAAAGGTTTTTCATAAATGTCCGGCCCAGCCGGCAAGTCGTAAATGATTACATCAGTAGTGTATTCGTCTGTGTCTTCTTTTTCGTCGTTAGTGCCCCGAGAGCCTGATGCGAGAAGCAATTGTTCGCCATCATGAAACGCGGCGAGAGCACTTAATGCCGTGGCCTGAATGTCGACGTCTACAACTTTGACGGTTTTGCCACGCAACGTGGAGTACAGTGCCAGTAAAAAGGTAAGCGTACTTTTCCCTACTCCTCCTTTGCCGTTAGCAATAGCGACTGTTTTCGCGTTATTGCTCATCGTTTTGCGGCCTTTGAATTGATCGTTTTTCCTCTTTATGAAACGCCCGGAATCAATGCGGATCAATCGTTGGCCTGACTTGCTGATCGACGATTCTTTTCCGGGTTTGTATCGTGATTCACCGGTTGAGTTTGTTGGTCAGATCCGTCGCTTTTCTTCGTATCCGATTCTGACTCGCTGTTTGCGTCCACATGGTCGTACGGGGAGCGGGATACCACGGTCTTCAATTCTCGGGGGTTCACGCTGGATTCCGCGGGTCTGTCGCCCTCGTAGTCTGTGTTGAGCGTTCCATGAATTCGAGCCCCTTCATGGACCTCGAGCGTGTCATAGGTGACCGAGCCGCTCACCCGGCCTGTGGACATTACCGTCAGCTTGGATTTCAGAACGATCTCTTCTTCGAGCGCTCCATTGACTTCCGCGCTGTCTGCATGGATTTGCCCGGAAACAAAGCCGCTCTCCCCAACGATTATGTGGTTTGCCTCGATTTTCCCTATCAGTCGCCCGTCGATGGAGGCGGTCCCACTGATGGATAAATCCGCACCATGGAGGGAGCTTCCTTCGCCCACATAAAATGCGTGCTGTGTAGAAGAAGTATGCGTCATGTTCGGCTCACTTTGGCTTTGGGTACGGCGATCGCCATTCTGTTTTCTGGTTCCCAAATCGGTCTCCGGCGTGATATCGATGTTGAGGTGTTAATTCTCGGTGCCGGTTACGGTGGAGGCATTTGCGGTATGCGTCATGACCAGCGGCGCGATCTCACGCGCTACGCGCGTCAGCGTCTGAGCAACGGAACTCGCTCCTCGGAAAATGAGTATACGGAAGACGGCGATACGTACGTGACATTGTTTGCTTTCAGAGTGAAAAGGTCGTGGGCTGCGTCAGAACACGGGTGGGAGGCTGCAGGTTGCGCTTCAATAGCGGGTGCGATTCGTTATCCGGGGTCGCGATATCCGGGATCGGAGTAGTTGAGGGTGGCGCGTTCGTTGGCGGTGATCGGGGCGCCGCGATTTGTCCATGCGATTTCGAATCCGTCGCGGGCCATCCGCCGGATGATCGACTATGGCAGCACCACCTGCAATGGTTTGACCGTGGCCGCTTGTCGATTACTCTCTGGGCAGGCGGCTGCTGACGGATTCCCCCAGGCTTTGTGGAGCGGGGCCATGAGAATGATCATGAGGAGGTCAAACACGCCGAAGTCCGCCTTGGCCTCCATGGTCAGGTACCCCGTGACGCGGTTCCCCTCGGGGGCCCGGTGTGCGGCATTATGGGCGGCGTCGGCGACCCGCGGGCGGTTCGATTCTCTGCCAGTCGCCCTGCACCGTTCGTCTGCTGGCACCCAACCAGCGCTGACAGTAGACTCGCCTGCGGAGCGGGGAAACGGGCCCGCGCGGGCCTTCACCCGCCGCCGCCCCGCCATTGTCGAAGGGGGTGCCAATGAAGTGGAGACTGCGGGGAATCACGATCGGTCTGCTGGCAAGCATCACGACCGCCGGCGTACACGCCGAAGAACGGGTCGACCTCGATGGCCTCGGGGCGGCCGAGTATAGCGTGGTGGTCAGCGGCGCCGTCAGTGCGGAGGCCTTCGCGCTGCCCGCCGACGACGGAGACACCGATGTCTCCGACGAGCGGCTGCGAGCGGGCGAGGTGCCGGAGAGGGCGCTGTACACCGGCGATACCTTTTACAAACCCGCGAGCGGGGCCGAAGGGCCGTTCGAACTGACTTTCTATCTGGGACCGCGCTACGTCAGCGTGGACGGCATGGAACAACCGTCGCTGTCGGTGCGGTTGCATTTCGGTGAAGGCATCGCGCCCGGCACTTACGACGTCACCGAGGGCTTCCTCGACGTCGGGCCGAACGCCGCGCCGGTTGCGGTGCTGGTGAGTGCGGTGTCCGCGGACCGCAAGACCGGTCATGCGTTTAGCTGGAAGGTCGATGGCACGCTGACACTCGAACAGATCGACCGCGATGCGGCGACTGGATCTTTCCGTTTCCGCGCGAACAAGATGAATCGCGAGGGCCGCGTCACCGACCAGCGCCTCACCGCCGAAGGGGCATTCCGCGGCATTCCGTTCTTGCCCGAAGACGAATTGCCCGACGCGTGAGCCGTTCGATCGAATAAGGCTGGTTCACGCGCCCGGTTGTTGAGAAGGATGCCGGCGTCCGGGCAACCCATCCGGTATGGCGATTTCGCGCCCCACGGGGACGCCTAACAGTCCAGCCTGCCCGCTTCGTCGTACATGCCGGAGAGGCGTGACCCGACTCCGCGCATTACGTGGCTCGGACCGGGTCCTGAACCAGGTGGTGCCCGGCGCCGCGCAGGCGCCGGGCCAGTTCGGCGATATGGTCCGGACCCACCTCGCAGCAGCCGCCGACGATGGTCGCGCCCTGGTCGACCCAGCCCATCGCGAAATCGGCATAGGCCGCAGGGTCCAGGTCAGTGCGGGCCTCCAGCGCGTCGACGGTCGGCGCATCCTTCAGATAGCCCGAGGCGATGTGGGTAAAACCGTTGGCATAGGCCCCGAACAGCCGGCCGAAGCCCTTGATGATTGCCAGCGCCGGGCCCACCGCCTCGGGCCGCGAGCAGTTGACCAGCACGGCCTGCGGGTCGAACCGCTCCACCAGCGGCGCCAGGTCGCCGAGCGGTTCACCCGAGCGCAGGCGTGTGCCGTCCTCGTCATCCACCGTGACCGCCAGCCACACGGGCAGGCGCTGTCCGGTCGCAGCGCGCAGCGCGCCCTCGCATTGGTCGACCGAGGACATCGTCTCGATCAGCACGAGATCGGCCCGGTCGCCGATCAGCCGCACGGGTTCGGCATAGATCTCCGCGGCCTCTTCGGGCGGCGGGCAGATATCCGGCCGATACGAGGCGAAGAGCGGGCCCAGCGATGCCGCAACCCGGCCCGCTCCGTTCGCGTCTCGTGCCGCGCGGGCCGATGCCAGCGCCGTATCGGTCAGCTCTTCCAGCTGCGCTTCCATGCCCGCGCGCCGCAGCCGGTCGCGCAGCACGGCATAGGTGTTCGTGGTGGCCACCGTCGCGCCGGCCGCGAAATAGGCGTCATGCACCGCGCGCACCAGCTCGGGGTGGTCGATCATTGCCTGTGTGGACCACAGCGGCGTCGGCCGGTCGCCGGCGCGCTTGACGAGTTCCTGTCCGATGGAGCCGTCGAGCAGCGTGATAGCGGTCATGTCCGGTCCCTTGTGGCGATGTATGTTTTCCGCCACCCACCCTGCCCCTGGCGGTCAAGCGGATCCTGTCGGGCCGTCATCATGTCATGATGTCTCGCTCTGCGGCAGCCTGCCAGCGACATGGGCGTGAGCAGCGAAGACCGGCACCGGCATTCCCCCGTAGTGGCCGACCGGGATCCCGATTGAGCCGTGTTGTCATGGGATTACGGATGGCCCGCACCGGCCGCCAGGCGACGCGTTCAGGGTGTCAGCGCCGTTGCGGAGGGGCACGCCAATTATCCCGGATCGTGTGCCCCGGATGCGATACCTACTTGCGTATGGCGCCGAGAAACGTATTGTTGGCATTGAGTCGAGGTAAAACCCGCATGCAGCATGCGTAGGGTTCCCGCAAGTTCGGTGCGTCTTCAAAGCGGGCCAACAACAACGAGGGATTCAGTTCATGTCATCGCATAACGAGCCGGCGGCCGGTTCCGTCGAGGAAGCGCGCCGCAAGTACTGGGCAGCGAACATCCGCGTGATCGCCTGGAGTCTGGCGGTCTGGGCGATTGTGTCATTCGGGTTCGGCATCCTGTTCCGGCCCCTGCTTTCGGGCATTCCGATCGGGGGTACCGACCTCGGGTTCTGGTTCGCTCAGCAGGGCAGTATCCTCGTGTTCATCGTGCTGATTTTCAATTACGCGCGCGTGATGAACAAACTCGACCGCCAATACAATCTCGACGAACAATAAGGGGCCGGGACAATGGATCAGTACGTCATCAACCTGCTGTTCGTCGGCGGAAGCTTCGCGCTCTATATCGGCATCGCGATCTGGGCGCGTGCCGGCTCCACGGCCGAGTTTTACGCCGCCTCGCGCGGTGTCCATCCGGTGGTCAACGGTGCGGCCACGGCCGCCGACTGGATGTCCGCGGCATCGTTCATCTCGATGGCCGGCCTGATCGCCTTTGTCGGCTACGATAACAGCTCCTTCCTGATGGGCTGGACGGGCGGCTACGTCCTTCTGGCCATGCTGCTCGCGCCGTATCTGCGCAAGTTCGGCAAGTTCACCGTGCCGGAATTCATCGGCGAGCGCTTCTACAGCCCGACCGCCCGGATGGTGGGCGTGCTCTGCCTGATCATCGCATCGATCACCTATGTGATCGGCCAGATGACCGGCGTGGGCGTGGCCTTCTCGCGCTTCCTCGAGGTCTCCAACACCGTCGGTCTGCTGATCGGTGCGGGCGTCGTATTCTTCTACGCCGTGCTCGGCGGGATGAAGGGCATTACCTATACCCAGGTGGCCCAGTACTGCGTGCTCATCCTGGCCTTCACGATTCCCGCTGTGTTCATCTCGCTGCAGCTGACCGGCAACCCGATTCCCGCGCTCGGCCTGTTCAGCGAGCACACCGCGAGCGGGCAGCCGCTGCTCGAGCGCCTGGACGAGGTGATTACCGACCTCGGCTTCAGCGAATACACGGGCCACGGCGGCGATACCCTGAACATGGTGCTGTTCACGCTGTCGCTGATGATCGGCACCGCCGGCCTTCCGCACGTGATCATCCGTTTCTTCACCGTCCCGAAGGTCTCTGACGCGCGGCTCTCCGCCGGTTGGGCGCTGGTATTCATCGCCCTGCTGTATCTCACGGCACCGGCGGTCGGCGCGATGGCCCGGCTGAACATCACCGACCTGATGTGGCCGGAGGGTACCAGTGGCCAGGCCGTTGCCGTCGAGACGATCCAGAACGACCCCGCGTACGACTGGATGGAGACCTGGCAGCAGACCAATCTGCTGGCTTTCGAGGACAAGAACGGCGATGGCCGGATCCAGTACTACAACTCCGACAACCCCGAGATGCAGGAGGTGGCGGAGCAAAATGGCTGGGAAGGCAACGAGCTCACGAAGTTCAACCGCGACATCCTCGTGCTCGCCAACCCGGAGATCGCCAACCTGCCCGGCTGGGTGATCGGCTTGATTGCGGCGGGCGGTCTCGCCGCCGCCCTGTCGACGGCCGCGGGTTTGCTGCTGGCGATTTCCGGAGCCGTCTCCCACGACCTGATACGGGGCGCGATCAACCCGAACATCAGCGAGCGTGGCGAGCTGCTGAGTGCCCGCGTCGCAATGGCGGTGTCGGTCGTGATCGCCACGTATCTGGGACTGAACCCACCAGGGTTCGCGGCCGAGACGGTGGCGCTCGCCTTCGGCCTGGCGGCGGCATCGATCTTCCCCGTGCTGATGATGGGCATCTTCACCAAGCACGTGAACAATCGCGGCGCCGTCGCGGGGATGCTCACCGGCCTCATCTTCACGCTGGTGTACGTCTTCCTGCACAAGGGTTGGTTGTTCATCGAGGGCACCAACCAGTTCCCGGACACGGTCGACGGCTCGCTCCTGGGCCTGAAGGCGACCGCCATCGGCGCGGTCGGCGCATTGCTGAACTTCGTCGTGGCCTTCATCGTCTCGAAGATGACCGAGGACACCCCGCAGGAGATCAAGGATCTCGTCGACAGCGTGCGTTCGCCACGTGGCGCGGCCGCGGCACAGGCGGATCACTGAGGAGTATGCGCTCGAGCGCATCGAGCGGCGGGCCGGGGTCAGTGCGCCCCGGTCTGCCGCCGTCGCCCCATAAGCGCCCCGCATGACCGAAAACCCCGGACCATTCACTCGGCGGGTGGGCGAGCGCGACGACCTCGGGACTTCCCGCGTATCGGACCTGATGACCACGGGGTCGTTCACCTGCGCGCCCCAGACTCCGGTGCGCGAGGCTGCAGGTCTGATGGCCGACCGGCAGGTATCGTCGCTCTGTGTGGTCGATGACGGTCGTCTCGTTGGCATCGTCACCGTGCGCGACCTGGCCGCAAAGGTGGTCGCCCGCGATCGGTCGCATGACACCGTCGTGAGCGAAGTCATGAGTGCCGATCCATTACACCTGCCACCGCGCGCGATCGGTTCCGATGTGCTGCACGCCATGCAGGAGCGGCGTATCGGCCACGTCCCGATCGTCGAGGATGGCCGGTTGTGCGGCATCGTGACCCAGACCGATCTGATGCGCTTCCAGGCCCTGTCCTCGGCCACGCTGGTGCACGAGATCGCGATCGCCGAGAGTGCCGCGCAGATGAGGCCGGTCACGGCGCGCATCCCCGAGTTGCTCGCGCAGCTGGTCGGGCTGGGCCATCGCCACGAGGTGGTGACGCGCCTGATCACCGATATCGCCGACGCGGCGACGCGGCGCCTGCTGGTGCTGGCGGAGCAGGCGCTTGGCGCGCCGCCGGTGCGCTACCTGTGGCTGGCCTGCGGCAGCCAGGGCCGGCAGGAGCAGACCGGCGTCTCGGACCAGGACAACTGCCTGATACTGGACGATGCGGTGGGCGAGGCGGACCTCGCCTACTTCGACGAACTCGCGCGCTTCGTCAGCGACGGTCTGCACGAGATCGGCTATTACTACTGCCCGGGCGACATGATGGCGACCAACCCGCGCTGGCGGCAGCCCTTGCAGGTATGGCGCGGCTACTTCCGGGACTGGATCGAAACCCCCAACCCGGAAGCACAGATGCTGGCCAGCGTGATGTTCGATCTGCGCCCGATCGGCGGTGCCTTCGAACTGTTCGAGGGCCTGCACGCCGAGACGCTGGCACGCGCGAGCCAGAACACCATCTTCGTGGCCCACATGACATCCAACGCTCTGAAGCACGGGCCGCCGTTGGGCCTGTTGCACCGCTTCGCCAGGATCCGTTCTGGCGAACACCGGGGCAAGCTCGACCTCAAGCACGGCGGTGTGGTGCCGGTGGTCGACCTCGCGCGGCTCTATGCCCTGCAGGGCCGTCTGCGCCCGGTCAACACGCGTGCCCGGCTGGAGGCCGCCGCACAGGCGCGGCTGATCAGCCCGCGCGGCGGCGAGGACTTGCTGGCCGCCTGCGATACGATCGCGCAGACCCGTCTGCGCCACCAGGCCGGGCGGGTCGATCGGGGCGAGGCGCCCGACAACTACATGGCCCCGGAAGATCTGCCGCGCCTGGAACGCCGTCACCTGCGTGACGCATTCCGCGTGGTGAAGGGCCTGCAATCGACGCTCGGCCATGGCCGCAGCGTGGTCTGATCCGGGCGCCCGTAAACGGCGCGGGCGCTTCAACGGAGGCGATAGGCATCCATGCTGCTCGAATTGATCGCGACCGTCACCGCAGGCGTCGGCGCCGGCGGCATCGCCGTGCTGCTGCGCCGCCTGAGTGGTGGCCGGCTCGGCCGCTGGATCGTTCCGCTCGCTGCCGGGGGCGCGATGCTCGGGGTCACCATCGCCAGCGAGTACACTTGGTACGAACGCACGCGCGAGCAGCTGCCGAACGGCGTGGTTGTGGCGCATACACACGAATCGCAGGCGATCTACCGGCCGTGGACCTGGCTAGTGCCGTACGTCGACCGCTTCGCGGCGGTCGATCGGGCATCGATTCGCACGCACCCCGAGCGCCCGGAGCGCCGCATGGTCAAACTGCTGTTCTACGGTCGCTGGTCGCAGCCCCGTCAGGCCCTGGTGGCGGTCGATTGCGAGCGCCGGCTGCGTGCCCGCCTGAGCGAGCGGGTCCGCTTTGGTCCCGACGGCGGCCTTGCCAATGTCGAATGGCGCCAGGTGGCGGCGGACGATCCCGTGCAGCGCACCGCATGTTCCGCTTCCTCCGGTTGAGTGCATGGTCATGATTTCCCGGCTCGGCCTGCGCGTGCGGATTTTTCTCCTGTTTGCGCTGCTAGCGGGCGCGATCATCGCCGCCGTGGCCGGCGGGCTGCTGCTGGGGTATCGCTACGCTGACGTGCCGGCGGCAGGCAACGGTTTCATCGCCGCGGCGGTCGTCTCAACCTTCGCCATCCTTGGCCTGACCGTCTGCGTCTGGCTGCTGTTCGACGAGAACGTCGCCAAGCCGATCCAGCGCCTCGCCGCCCAGCTGCGGGCCCGAACGCATGCCGATGCGGGGCACTCAGACGAACTCGAGGCGCGCTACCTGGGCGACCTCGGCCCGGCGGCCCGCGCGGTGGCCGAACGTCTCGGCGGCGAAGCGGCCGGCGCCCTCGACGAGGCCACCGCCCGCCTGCAGACCGAGCATGAATGGCTGACCGCATTGCTGAGCGAGATCCCGGTCGCCGTGGTGCTCGTCAGCGCGAACGATCGCATCGCGCTGTACGACGCCCAGGCGGGTGCGCTCCTGAGCCGCTTGGCGCCGCCCCGCCTGGGTGCGCCGATCACCGACTACATCGATCGCAAACGGCTCGCGGCCGCTCGCGCAGAGGCGGCCACCACCGCAGGCGAGGCCGCGTTCGACGCTGTGGACACCAACGGCGAGCCCTGCCTGGGCGTGCGGCTGCGGCCGCTGTCCCGGGGCCTCGGCGAGATGCTGCTGCTGGAATCGACCGCGCCCGCCCCATCGGCGACGTCCGCGCGTCCGCTCGTGTTCGATTTCGAGCTGCTCGATCGCCAGAACGAGGGTTCGGTGACTGATCGGCCGCTCCCCGACCTCGACTTCGTCGTCCTCGATACGGAGACCACGGGCCTGGAGCCGGAACGCGACGAACTCGTGCAGATCGCCGCCGTGCGCATGGTCAACGGCCGGTCGGTCGCCGGTGAGGCGATGGAAACGCTGGTGAACCCGGGGCGCTCGATCCCGCCGCAGTCCAGCCGGGTGCACGGCATCACGGATGAACAGGTTGCCGATGCCCCCAGGGTCGCAGAGGCGGTGGGGCGACTGCACGACTTCGCCCGCGATGCCGTCCTCGTGGCGCACAACGCGCCATTCGATCTGGCCTTCCTCAAACGCCGCGAGGCCGAGATCGGTGCCCGTTTCGACCATCCGGTGCTGGATACGGTGCTGCTCTCGGCCGTTGTGTTCGGCCCCCACGAGGCGCACAACCTCGACGCGCTGTGCGCCCGCCTCGGCATCGACATCCCGGACGAGCGGCGGCACACCGCGCCGGGTGACGCCGAAGTCACGGCGGCCGCGCTGTGCGCGATGATCCCGATGCTCCAGGCACGCGGCTTCATGACCCTGCGCGAAGTCCTGCAACAGACCCGGCGTCACGGTCGCCTCCTGCAGGACCTCAATCCCTGATCATCGTTACTCGCCAGGGCCATAACCGCACGTCACTGCCGAGCCTCCCGCCGCGCCCGAGCGGCTGCGGTCGCTGGAGCGACTCGCTCCGGTGGCATCGGGCCGCGTTGTCAACCAGGATCCTGAATCCGTGCGCTCGCTTTTGCGAAGTGATCGCACCGAGTGAGCCGTCCCGCGGGTATGCGGACCAACAGTAGAATGGCGCTCACGCTGGTGCTGGGAGCCGGATGGAGCGTAGCGGAATCCGGGGGGCGGCCTGACCAACGTCCTGGATTCCGCCCTTCGGGCTGCATCCGGGCTACACGGTTGCGGTCATGCCGGCCAATTGCATGCGGTTCGCGGCCCAGCTACATGCGATTCGGGTCTATCCTGTGATGCAGCAGGTCGGCTGGCTTGTGGCGGTACCACTTCAAGACCCATTCAACCGGAGTACCCCGTGCGCAACAGCGTGGCCTTTCTTGTCAGTGTGATCGCGACCCTGCTCGGGCTGGGCTTGGCCTTTGTGGTCGACGATGGCGCATACACGGTCGCCGGTCTGCCCCTGTTGGCGGCGCTGGCGCTGTTCGGCTTTGCGGTGCAGTGGCTCGTGTTCGTGCCTTCGTATCTGGGCCAGACCGAGCATTACTACGACCTTACCGGCGCGCTGACCTATGCGAGCGTGATCCTGCTGGCGGCCGGTTTCAGCACTCCGGACGCGCGCGGTTGGGTGATTACGGCGCTGGTCCTGATCTGGTGCGCCCGTCTGGGCAGCTTCCTGTTCCTGCGGGTCAAGCGCAGCGGCAAGGATGGCCGCTTTGACACCCTCAAGCCGTACTGGCCCCGCTTTTTCATGGCCTGGACCCTCCAGGGGCTATGGGTCTTCATGACGCTGCTGGCGGCACTGATCGCGGTGAGCGGCCCGGCATCCCCGGGTTGGGACGTGTGGGCAACGCTGGGGCTCATTGTCTGGGCCGGCGGCTTTGCCATCGAGGCCGTCGCGGATCGCCAGAAGTCCGCCTTCAAGGCCGATCCCGCCAACCAGGGGCGCTTCATCCGACAGGGCCTGTGGGCGTGGTCGCGCCATCCGAATTACTTCGGTGAGATTGTGCTGTGGACGGGGATCGCCGTCATGGCTACGCCGGCGATGAGCGGCTGGCAGTGGCTGGGCTGGCTTTCGCCGCTGTTTGTCTGCTGGTTGTTGCTGAAAGTCAGCGGCATTCCGATGCTGGAGCGGCGCGCCGATGAGAAATGGGGCGGCCAGGCCGACTACGAGGCCTACAAGGCGGCTACGCCGGTACTGGTGCCCCGGCCACCGCGGCGTAATGCGCGGTGATCGACTCCATTCTCGCCTGGGCCAGCGAGCATCGCGAGCAGGCCGTGTTCCTCGTGCCGCTGCTGGCCTTCATGGAGACCTGCGTCGGCGTGGGCCTGTTCGTTCCCGCCATGCTGCTGGTCGTCGTCACCTCGGTCTTCTACGCCAATGACTGGGCCAATCTCTGGGTCATGGCGGCCATGGCGATGGTGGGCTCGTCGATGGGCGATCATGTGGGCTTTTACGCGGGCCGCGCCATCGGCCACCGCGTCCATGGCTGGCGCATCATTCAGCGCAACGCGCAACGCTGGGAACGCACCGAGGCGATGGTGCGTCGCTATGGCTTTTTCGCCATCTTCATCGGTCGTTTCATCCCTGCCATCCGCAGCCTGGTACCCGCCATGATGGGCGTCACGGAATTCGAACGCTCGCGCTACACCCTGTTCGATGTGGCGGCATGCAGCCTGTGGGCGCTGGGCCTCGTTGCCATCGTGCAGGGCGCGTATACGCTGTTCCTGCCTTCCTGATCCACGTGTGCCGAGGGCGCGGTGCCTTCGTCTTTTCTCCTGGATCAGAAGGGCGTGAAAGCGGTGATCGCCAACAGCCACAGTGCCATGCCGAGCAACGCGAGCCAGGTCAATGCCATGCCCCATACGCGCTCATTCGTTGCGCCTCGGCAGCGGCCGAGTCCGCGGGCGTGCAGGACGCGACCGACCAGGAGCGCGGCGAGCGCCGCGTACAGACTGGTGACAGGCAAGGGCATCGGGCAGGTGTCTCGCGGGTTGTCGGGCGATGTGCCGGATCAGGCGGGCCCCTGATAGTCTGCGTCGCTGACCGGCTCAAGCCACTGCACGATCTCGTCGTCGAGCGCTTCGTGCACCGCGATGTGGGTCATGGCCGTATCCGGCGCGGCGCCGTGCCAGTGCTTCTCCCCCGGCGGGATCCAGACCACGTCGCCGGGCTGGATGGCTTCGACCGGGCCGCCCGCGCGCCGCACTCGGCCGCTGCCGTGCGTGACGATGAGGGTCTGGCCCAGCGGGTGGGTGTGCCAGGCCGTGCGGGCCCCGCGGATAACCGCGATCGCCTCGATGCGCGGCGATCGCCCACTGATCGTTTGCCTTGCACCTCGCCGGTTTTTGGACTGAAGGAGTGATTTCCTGGCCGCGGAGAGGTGCCAATCATGTCCCATCGATTCAATGCCGATAACCCGGACGGACCGCTGCAACTGTGCACCTGTGCCAGTTGTGGCGCGCCGATCATGCTCGACGACAAACAACGGCGAATCCGCGCCGTGGTTCCGAACCTCATGGGGTTCGATCCGGACAGCCTGCCGGCGACCTACCATGCCTTCTTGGATCCCTCGAAGGGTAATGAGAAGCCGAATGACGGCCGGGCGGTGCATGAGTCCTTGCGCCCGGACTTCGTGTGGCCCGATCCCACCTGAGATCGGCCTGCGGAATCCGATATTCGGGGCCAGCGTACAAAGCCGACCAGCAGCATCACGCCTCGACGGTGGGCCGGCGGCTAAGCGCCGCGTGCCAGCGGGCGATGTTTTCCTGGTCAGGCTCCGGCCCTATCTTCAGCGCACGCCTGGCGAACTCGATGGTGACGAAGGCGGTAATGTCGGTAACCGAAAAGGTGTCCAGAGCCACGTACTCGCTCTGGCCGAGGCGCCCGTCGAGGTCCTCGAGGAAGTCGCGGTAGCGCTGTGCGCCGCGCTCGGCCAGGGCCTCGATCTGCGGTACCTTGTGCCTGCCTGGCACGGCGCGGTCCCTGAAAGCCGGCGCCCGGTTACGAAATCCTTCCGCCACGGCCTGGTAGCCGTCGAATTCGACCCGGCGATCCCACATCCTGACCCGCGCTCTGGACTTCGGGTCCGAGCCCATCAGCGGTGGATCGGGATAGAGGGCCTCGAAGTACGTGCAGATGGCATCGCTTTCGCTGATGCAGGTCCCGTCGTCGAGATCCAGCACGGGGACAGTGGCGTGGGGATTCCTGCGACGATAGTCCGCGGAGAAATGTTCACCGGAACGCAAGTCGACTTCCTGCATCGGGACGTCGATGCCCTTCTCGGAGATGAACATCCGGACCCGGCGTGGGCTGGGTGCCGTCCTGCAGGTGTACAGCAGCATGATCCGTCCTCCACCTTGATTGCGTGGATGTTGACCGCCAGTCGCGCCGTTTGCCGTTTTGAGCGGGAGTTGGAATGTGAGACCTGACCCGCGGGCTGGAGACGGAGTCGCGGGCCAGTGGGTGGTAGCGACGTGCTGCATCCGCGAGCGTTGTGGAGCGGCGAAGCACAGCCCGTATGTGCTCGGGGCCTGTTTGAGCGGCTGCAGCCGGCCAAAGGTCGTCCCCGTGGGAGCGGGGATGCATGACGCCGTCTGGGGCTTACGCTTTACGCCGAAACTGCAGGCCCATCAAGCCTGCTACAAGCAGAGCCAGCGTGCCGGGTAGCGGGACTGCATAAGTACCCGGTGTCGGAGTGTTACTGGGTCCGTTTGCAAAGTCACTGAACGTCCAATCCGCGGCAGTGTCCGTGTCAACACCATCCACAATCCGGCGACCTCCAGCGGGGAGGAAAGCTCCATCGGGGCCAATCACGGGGGCATCGAAGAAAAAGAAGTCTGAAGTCTCGCCGTCCGTGACACCCAGTGCGTCCAGCACGATCTCGGAACCGCCGATGGTGGTCCCGGAAATGCTGCTCGTCTGGATCAGGGCAATGGTGTAGCTGCTGTTCTCAATGCTGTTCGTCGGGATGATTACATTCGGGGAAATACCATAAAGGCCAGGAATGAGTGACGTCCCCAGCAGGAAAAATTTGTTGTCGCCGACAACATCAGTCCCACCGAAGTCGAATCGCCAATCAATCGTGCCGTTGCTGGCTCGGTCGTCACTCTCGACGACGATGATGCTGAGATCGTTGAGTGGGGTGTCGGCTGTGCCGTAAAGCTCGATGAATTCAGCATCGGTGCCCCTAGTGCTGCCGACCACTTCGTTGAGGATCGGGCTTGCTGCGCACAGTGTCGGAAATGCAGCGCCTATGATCATTAACCAAAACAGCTTCACAAACGGCCGCCTTGTTGTCTGGTAAACAGTCATCGGCGCAATCTCCCGCTTGTCGAAATTGTTGTGTTGAAAGAAGGGTAACTCGGAGACGGTGAGTATCGAACTGTCCAATTCGTACACACGATGCAAATAGCACTCCAAAAAATAACTGTATGATTTGTAAAACGAATCTTTAAGCGGCTCTCGCCGCACGCAGGATTATGTAAATAAACCTGACAATGATAAGGCGACGTGGCCTACAGGCTTTTGAGGTGTTCGGTTTCGGGAGCGGGACCAATTCATTCGCCACGCAAGGAAAGGCGGCGAATTGTTACTCGTCATTCGAACAGACGTACCTTGGGCGGTTGGAAACGGTCTGGTTACCTGAGGTCCGGTGGGTTAGTTTTGTTGGTCGCCGCTGGGACCCGCCACCCCTGACTTGATCATGTGCTGTATCTCCTTCTCGGAGTACCCGCATTCCGTGAGCAGTTCGCCCGTGTTCTGTCCCAGAGTCGGCGCGCTCTGCCAGGCCTGCTCTGGCTGGCCGGAGAAACGCGCCGGCGCGCGGGCCTGGCGTAACGTTCCGGCCTGCGGGTGATCGTGATGGACGACCAGTCCGTTGGCCTCGACCTGCGGGTGATCGAGCATCTCGGTGCGGGTCAGGACCGGTGCGCAGGGCACGTTGTGTTCTTCGAGTCGCGCGAGCCAGTGCTCGGCGGAATCGGTCCTGATGACGGACTGGATGAGGTCGAGCCGGGCGTCGATGTTCTGCTGGCGCAACTCCGCGGTCAGGAACCTCGGATCCTCCGCCCATTGCGGCTGGTCGAGCGCACGGATGATCGCCTGCCACTCGCGGTCGTTCTGCACCGCGATCGCGATGTATCCGGTGGTGGTTTCGTAGACCAGGTCCTGGAAACTGGCGGCCTCCTGTTGTGGCAGCTTACCGTGGACGAAGGTCTGGCTCCCCATGTCCGAGCTCCAAAGGAAGGCGACGGTGGCGTCCAGCATGGACAGCCGTACGTGCTGGCTCTCCCCCGTGCGTTCGCGGGCGAACAGGGCTGAGGTGATCGCCTGGGCGGCGGTGATGCCCGTGACCTTGTCCGGGAGGATCGTGCGGACCAGTTGCGGGCGCCGTTCGTCGGCGCCGGCCTGCACCGTCGCGAGTCCCGACAGGCCCTGAATCAGCGGGTCGTACACCGGGCGCTGGGCGTAGGGACCGGTATCACCGAAGCCGCTGATGGAGACCATGATCAGATCCGGCGCCACCCTGCGCAGCTCTTCCTCACCGAGCCCCATCCGCTCGATCACGCCGGGGCGGAAGTTCTGGATCAACACGTCCGCGCTGGCGACCAGCTTCAACAGGGCCTCGATCCCGCGCTGTTCCTTCAGGTTCAGCGCGACGGATTTCTTGTTGCGGTTGTTGTTGAGAAATGAAGCGGAAAAACCGCCCTGCCGGTTGGCCGCCTGACGGGTGAAATCGCCGCTGGCGGGGTTTTCCACCTTGATCACCTCGGCGCCCTGATCCGCCAGCATCATGGTGGCGAGCGGGCCGGAGATCACGGCCGTAAGATCGATAATCCGGATGCCATCGAGTGGGCTGGTCATAGCGGGGCCTGTCGTCAGTTCAATCGATTGCGGGGTACGCGCATCAGCATAACGGACCCGGTTTTCGGTCACAGTAACCGGACGCAGTGCGTGTGGATATCCGGGATCAGCGGATAGACGCGCGCATCCGACCCGATCAGCTCGGCACCTCCCGCGCCAGCCGGCGGCCAGCCAGCGCAGCGGATCCCCCATGCGCAGCGTCCGGCAGGCCGCCACCAGCGGCAGCGGCGCGTCCTCCGCCCCGGTTGAGTCTTTGTCGTTCGACAGGCAGGACAAATTCCCCGCTGATGATGCTGGACGTATAAGGACTGGTCACTCAGGATGCCTGCTCGCGACATCCCAACGATATCCGGATCGATGACCCTCCCTGCCTGGTTACGTCATCTGCTGCCGCCGCTGGCCATCCTCGGCATTGGCGCCGCCCTGCTCGCGGCCATGGTGCTCACGCGGCCCGAGCCGCCGGCGCGGACCGAGGAGGAGCGCGTGTGGCGCGTGCAGACGCGGACCGTTGAGGCCCGTTCCATTGCGCCCACGCTGACGCTCTACGGGCGCCTGGAGTCGCCGCGGGCGAGCACCCTTTCCGCCGGTGTCACCGCGGACGTCGAGGCGGTGCCGGCGCGCGAGGGGCATGCCGTGGCCGCTGGCGCGGCGCTGGTGGCGCTGGACCGCCGTGATCTCGCTGCCACCGTCGACCAGCGCGGGGCCGATCTGGCTGAGGTCGAGGCCCAGCTGGAGGAGGCGCGGATCACCCACAAGGCCAACGAGCGGGCGCTGGAGCGCCAGCAGGGGCTGGTCGCCATCGCCGAGCGCGGCGTCGAGCGGGCCCGGCGCCTCGCCGAGCGGGACGTGGCGTCCCCCGACGAGGTGGATGCGGCCCGACGGGCCCTGGAGCAGGCCCGTCTCGCGCTGAACCGCGAGCGCCGCGAGGTCGAAAGCTTCGATGCCCGTATCGATCGTCTGCAGGCCCAGCGGCAGCGCGCGCAGGCGCAGCTGGAGCAGGCGCGGCGGGACCTGGGCCGGACCGGGATCAGCGCGCCCTTTGCCGGGCGGGTGACCGCGGTGGAGGTGGCTCCCGGGGATCGCGTCCGCGCGGGTGATCCGCTGGTGTCGATGTACGACACGACCGCCCTCGAGGTCCGGGCCGCCATTCCGGGACCGCGCGTCGCGGCGGTACGCCGGGCGCTGGCCCGTGACGATGGCATCACCGCCACGGTACGCGTGGACGGCCGGGTCTTGTCGGCCCGCCTTGACCGCCTCGGCGGCCGCAGCGCGGCCGGGGCCAGCGGGGTGGAAGGCCTGTTCCGCATCCGGGACGCGGCGCCTGAAGGGCTGCCCCTCGGCCGATTCGCCCAGGTGATCGCGGAGCTGCCGCCACGCTCGGGTGTGGTGGCGCTGCCGCCCGCCGCTTTGTATGAGCAGGACCGGATCTATGTGGTCCGCGACGGACGTCTGGTCGCGCTGGGCGTGGAGCGGGCCGGTCAGCAGGCCGTCCCCGACGGGCCCAACCGGCTGCTGCTGCGGGTCGAGGCGCTGCGCTCCGGCGATCGGGTGGTGACCACCCAGCTGCCCAATGCCAGTGAGGGTCTGCGCGTGCGCGTCGCCGATGAGGCCGGTGGCGCATGAGCGCAGAAGATGAGGACCGCGGACTGCTGGCACGCTTCGCCCGCCATCCCGTTGCCGCCCATCTGCTCATGGCGCTGATGATCCTCACCGGGATCTATGCGCTCGATCGTACCAACACACAGTTCTTTCCCGACTTCGACCTCGGTCGCATCACGGTCACCGTGGGCTGGCAGGGGGCGTCCGCCTCCGATATGGAGGAGGGCGTTACACGGCCCCTTGAGCAGGAGCTGCGTAACCTCGACCATCTGGACAGCATCACCTCGACCTCGGCGCAGGGCATCTCGCGCATTTCCCTGGAGTTCCGGCAGGGCACGGACATGGGCGAGGCCCTCGAGCAGGCCAAGTCGCGTGTGGGCCAGGTGCGCAACCTGCCGCAGAACGCCGAGGAGCCGGAGGTTACCCGGGTTACCCGCTTCGACCCCATCGCCAAGGTGCTGGTCTATGCCAAAGCGGGTGACAAGGGGCCGGACCAGTTGGCCGGGCTGCGCCAGCGCGTCCAGGACATGCGTGACGAGCTCCTCGATCGGGGCATCGCCAAGGTGGATATCCGCGGCCTTCCGGAGCAGAAGATCGCGATCCAGGTGCCGCCCGAACGCCTGCGCGAGCTGGGTCTGTCCCTGCCTGAGATCGCTGAGCGCGTAGCCGCCGAGAGCCGCGATCTACCGGCCGGGGAGGTCGGCGAAACGGTGCCGGCGCGCCAACTGCGCAGTGAGGCGCAGCGGCGCCGGACCGTCGCCTTCGAGGATATCGTGATCCGCGGCGGCACGGGCACGGGTCGTGTCACCCTCGGCGATATCGCCGCGATTGATCTGGCGGACCGCGATGGCGAGGTGCGGGTCACGCACAATGGTCAGCCCGCCGTCGAACTCGACCTGAAGCGGAGCAGCACCGGGGACACCCTGGAGGCCGCACGGACCCTGAACCGCTGGGTCGAGGAGACCCGACCCGCGTTGCCGCCGGGTGTGGGGCTGGTGGCCTTCGACGAGTCCTGGAGCCTGCTCCAGGAACGCATCATGCTCCTGGTGAAGAACGGCGCGGGTGGCCTCCTGCTGGTGCTGCTCGTGCTGTTCCTGTTCCTGCGCGGGCGGGTCGCGGCGTGGGTGGCGCTGGGTATCCCGGTGGCCTTCCTGGCCGCGCTGGCGCTGCTCTACGCCTTCGGTGGCTCCATCAACATGATTTCGCTGTTCGCCTTCATCATGACGCTCGGCATCATCGTGGATGATGCCATCGTGGTGGGCGAGGAGGCCCTCGCCCGCTACCAGGCGCGTGGCGAGGCGGCCGTGGCGTCGGCGGTCAACGCCGCCCGGCGCATGTGGCCACCGGTGCTGTCGTCGAGCCTGACCACCATCGCCGCCTTCCTGCCGCTGATGCTGGTGGGCGGCACCATCGGCAATATCCTCTTCGATATCCCGTTCGTGGTGGTCTGCGTCATCCTGGCGTCGCTGGTGGAGGCCTTTCTGGTGCTGCCCGGCCACCTAGCGCGGGCCTTCCCCGGCATGAGCCGGGAGCGCAACGGGGAAGGTTTCCGGGCCCGCTTTGACGCCGGCTTCGGCCGCTTCCGCGATGGCCCCTTCCGGCGTCTGGTGGAACGGGCCGTGGCCTGGCGCGGCGCGACGCTGGCCGCTGGCGTCGCACTGCTGCTGGTTGCGGTGGGTCTGCTGGCCGGCGGCCGTCTGCCGTTTTCCTTCTTTCCCTCGCCCGAGGGCAACATTATCTACGCCAATGCCAAGTTCGTGGCCGGGACCCCGAGGCAGGATGTCAGCGCGTTCCTCGGCCACCTGGAGGACACGCTGGCGGATGCCAACGCGGGCGTTGAGGGCGATCCGGTGCGCCTGGCCGTGGCCCGCCACGGCACCACCGCCGGTGCGGAACAGGCCGGAGGTGCGCAGGGTGGCGACCAGTTTGGAGCCCTGGTGGTGGAGTTGGTCAACCCCGAGCGGCGGGACGTCACCACAACCGGCTTCATCGACGGCTGGCGCCAACGCGTGGAGCGCCCGTCGGGGCTGGAGTCGTTCACCCTCACCGCGCGCAGCGGTGGTCCGCCGGGCCGGGACCTCGGCATACGTCTGACCGGGGCGGAGCCGAACCGTCTCAAGGCCGCGGCCGAGGAACTGGCCGGGATCCTCGAAGGCTTCGCCGGGGTATCGGCGGTGGAGGACGACATGCCTTACGGGCGCGAGCAGCTCCTCTACCGCGTCAATGCCGAGGGCCGGGCCCTGGGGCTGACGCAGGCCTCGGTGGGGGAGCAGCTGCGCGCCGGCTACGCCGGCGACCTGGCCCAGATATTCACCCGGGGTGAGGACGAGATGGAGGTCCGGGTGGGCCTGTCGGCGGCGTTGCGGGATGACCCGGTCGCCCTCGGGTGGGTGCCGCTGAAGACCCCGCAGGGCGAGATGGTGTCTCTCGAGGCCGTGGTGGATCTGACCAGCCAGCGGGGCTTCGAGGCCCTGCGCCACGCCGAGGCCCGGCTGGCCGTCCAGGTCCAGGGTGACGTCGACCGCGAGGTCACCAACGCCAACCGTGTCCTGGAGCGGCTGCAGCAGGAGGCCCTGCCGCGCATCAGCGAGCGCTATGGTGTGGATTTCGAGTATGTCGGCCGCGCCGAAGACCAGGCCGAGACCCTGAGCGACATGAAGCGCGGTCTGATCCTCGCGGTGGTGCTGATCTACCTGGTGCTGGCAGCGGTGTTCGCGTCCTACGTCTGGCCGCTTGTGGTGATGGCCGCCATCCCCTTCGGTCTCGTGGGGGCCCTGGCCGGCCACTGGCTGCTGGGCATCGATCTGACCGTGCTGTCCCTGTTCGGGCTGTTCGGGCTCTCCGGCATCGTGGTGAACAACTCCATCATCCTCGTGAGCTTCTACCGGGATCTGCGGGGTGAGGGTATGACGGTGCGCGATGCGCTGGTGGGCGCCAGCTGCCGGCGCCTGCGGCCCATGCTGCTGACCAGCCTGACCACCATGGGGGGCCTGACGCCGCTGCTGTTCGAGACCAGCCTGCAGGCCCAGTTCCTGATCCCCATGGCCGTTTCCCTCGTCTTCGGCCTCGCTTTCGCCACGGTGCTGGTACTGGTGCTGGTCCCGGCCATGCTGTCGCTGGAGCAGGATCTCGCCGCCCGTCTCGGCGGCGGCGCGGCGGACGGGTGATCCGGTCATGGTGCCCGCCGGGTCGGTGAATAAGCGCGCTAACACCGTGGTGCCGGCAGTGGGGAGCCAGCGGGTGATCCGTGCGCCGCGCGCTGCTGTACCATGGCGGCGCCGGGCGGATGGGATAGCCGTGCTCCGGCGCCCAGACTCGCGGAGAGGTCAGCATGTTTGAATTCGTCGCCGGTATCGCCCTGTTCTTTGGTATCCATTCGGTCGCGATCGTCGCTCCAGGCTGGCGCAATCAGATGGTGCTGCGCATGGGGGCGATACCCTGGAAGGCGGTGTACGGGCTCGTCGCCATCGTCGGCCTCGTGCTGCTGATCAAGGGCTACGGCGACCTCCGCTGGACCTCGTCCGTGCTCTACACGCCGCCGGGTTGGCTGCGGCACGTGGGCATGCTGTTGCTGGTACCCGTGTTTCCGCTGCTCCTGGCGACGTACCTGCCGGGGCGGATCCGCGCGAAGGTCAAGCACCCGATGCTGGTGGCGGTGAAAATCTGGGCACTGGCGCATCTGCTGATGAACGGCCAGGCGGTCGATGTCGCGCTCTTCGGTGCGTTCCTCGCCTGGGCGGTCGTGGACCGGATCGCCGTCAAGCGCCGTTCGTCGCGCCCGGCACCAGCGCCGACCCTGCCCGCGACGGGCTTCAATGATGCCGTGGCGGTCGTGGGTGGGCTCGCGGTCTACGTCGCGTTCGTGCTCTGGCTGCACACCTGGCTGATTGGCGTGTCGGTCGTCGCCTGACGCGCAACGGTGTGACGGGCAATCGTGGCCGTCGAGCCCGAAGACCTCGCAGGATCGGCCCGCCGCTGGCGGAGCTGCCCCGGAACCTTCGCCTCCAGGGTCCGAGGCCGAGATGCACGCCGGATTCGCCTTCACCGGGCACCACGGATCCTTTCTCCCGTCCTCGCAGCGCGTTGGTTCCTGCTTTGCATGATCGTGGCCTTGCTGTCCCCTATACTGGGGGCGTTTTTCAGCGACCGTGAAGGACTCCCATGATCCCGGGCTTTTCCCCGCGGCGGCGGTTCGACGACCTGAGCGAGCGCGAGATCGTAGCACTCGCGATCTATGCCGAGGAGGACGACGCGCAGATCTATCGCACGTACGCCGACCGCCTGCGTGAGCACTACCCGGCCAGCGCCCGGATGTTCGATGGTATGGCCGCCGAAGAGGACGGTCATCGCCAGCGCCTGATCGATATGTTCAAGCGCCGCTTCGGCGAGGTGATCCCGCTGATCCGGCGTGAGCATATCTCGGGCTTTTATACGCGCCGGCCGGTATGGCTGGTGGAAAACCTCGGGCTCGAGCGCATCCGCGACGAGGCGGCGATGATGGAGCGCGATGCCGCCGCGTTTTATCGCAAGGCGGCCGCACGCACGGGCGATGCCGACACGCGCAAGTTGCTGGGCGACCTCGCCGTCGCGGAGGTCAAGCACGGTGAGACCGCGGATCGGCTGGCCTCGCACAATCTGGGCGAGGACGAGCGCGAGGAGGAGGACCGCGTCGCCCACCGCCAGTTCGTGCTGACCTGGGTCCAGCCCGGACTGGCGGGGCTTATGGACGGCTCGGTGTCGACCCTGGCGCCGATCTTCGCGACGGCCTTCGCGACGCAGAATACCTGGACCACGTTCACCGTCGGCCTTGCCGCCTCCGTGGGCGCCGGTATCTCGATGGGTTTCACGGAGGCGGCCTCGGACGACGGCGAGATATCGGGCCGCGGCTCACCGCTCAAACGCGGGGTCGCATCGGGTGTGATGACCACCCTCGGCGGACTGGGCCATGCGCTGCCCTACCTGATTCCGGACTTCTGGACGGCGACCGTGACCGCGATCGCGATCGTGTTCGTCGAACTGTGGGCGATCGCCTGGATCCAGAATCGCTACATGGATACCCCTTTCCTGCGCGCCAGCTTCCAGGTCGTGCTCGGCGGCGCACTCGTGTTCGCCGCCGGCGTGCTGATCGGCAGCGGACACTAGGGACAGCCGCCCCCTACGGATTGCCACCCGCCGCCGGGCCCCCCGCGCCAGGCTCGAGTTCGTTGGCGGGGCGGCCGCTCTGCGCCTTGCGCTCGCGCTCGCGCGCTTCGGCCTTGCTCGGCAGCGGCTCGCCGACGTCCGGATCGGCGAGTGCACCCTGCTCGGCCTCACGCTGCAGGGATCGCCAGAGACCGGCGCACAGCAGCAGCAGGATGATCGCGAACGGCAGACCGGAGACGATGGTCGCCGTCTGCAGGGCCTCGAGTCCGCCGCCGAGCAACAGCGTCGCCGCGATCGTCCCCTCCATGATCGACCAGAACACCCGTTGGGCCTTCGGCGGGTCGGGATCACCGCCCGCGGTGATGATGTCGATGACGAAACTGCCGGAATCGGACGAGGTGACGAAGAATGTAACGAGCGACAGGGTGGCCACCGTCGCCAGCAACGTCGACAAGGGCAGCTGCTCGAGCATCAGGAACAGGCCGCGGCTGACGTCGGCGGCGGCATCGGCCGCGATGCCGGCGTCCTGGACCATCTCCAGCCAGATGCCGGTGCCGCCGAATATGCTCAACCAGAACAGCGTTGCCCCGGAAGCGGCACCGACCGTGCCGAGCAGGAATTGGCGAATCGTGCGCCCGCGCGAGACGCGCGCGACGAACATGCCCACGAACGGTGACCAGGAAATCCACCACGCCCAGTAGAATGTCGTCCATTGGCGCTGCCAGTCGCTGTCACGCAGAACGTCCGCCCAGAGCGACATACCGACGATGTGCTGCAGGTACTGACCGAGGGTCTGGCCGAAGAAATCGAACAGGAATATGGTTGGCCCAAGCAGCAGCACCGCGACCAGCAGTGCCCCGGCGATCGCCAGGTTGAGTTGGCTCAGCATGCGGATGCCGCGGTCGAGCCCGCGGACCACGGAGATTGTCGCCAGCGACGTGATCACCGCGATGATCGCGATCTGCACGCCGACGGCTACCGGGAAGCCGGTGAGGTACGCAAGCCCCGCGTTGAGCTGGATCACGCCGAGCCCGAGCGAGGTGGCGACGCCGAACATGGTGGCGCAGACCGCCACCACGTCGATCACGTGTCCCGGCCAGCTGAACACGCGCCGCCCGAGCAACGGGAACAGGGCCGAGCGGATGGTCAGCGGCAGCCCGCGACGGAAACCGAAGTAGGCCAGCGCCAGGCCGACCACCGCGTACACGCTCCAGGCGTGGAAGCCCCAGTGGAAGAAGGTGTAGCGCATGGCCTCGGCGGCGGCCGCGCGCGTCCTGGCGTCCGCGAATGGCGGTTCGAGGAAATGCGTCAGCGGCTCGGACACGCTCCAGAACAACAGCCCGATGCCCATGCCGGCGCTGAACATCATGGCGAACCACGCGGTGAAGCTGAAAGAGGGCTTCTCGTCGGGGCGGCCGAGGCGAATGCGCCCGTGGCGTGAGACCAGAAGCAGGATCGCGAATGCGAGCACCGCGGTGACCGTGAAGCGATAGACCCAGCCGAAGTGCACGCCGATGAACAGCTGCACCTGCGCGAACACGGTCTCGGCGCGCGCGGGGTCGCGCAGGACGAACACCACGAGCCCGAACATGACCAGCGCCGAGGCCGCGAACACGGGCGGGCTTGTGCGCCGGAACAGGCCGAACAGCAGCGGCCGCGCAGTGGGTTCCATGTCGACTCCCGATCCCGTGCGTAAGAGGCCCGGACAACCGCCTCGTCGCATTTTACCTGACGAGGCAAGTGCGACTGATGGGTGCGCAAAATGCATGACCACGTGAGCCGGAAAGCGAGCTGCGCGGACAATCACGTTCCGGTCGTGCGGCACACCTCGCAATCGAGTTGTGCTCTGTCGTGCGCAGAGGGTGTACAGCCCCGCGTGATCCGACAGATTGGTGAAGCGTCATCACCACGGCGTGAGATGTCATCGTTTTGTGATTGCAAATCGGAGTTATTCTCATTTATTGTCGAGCGCTCCTTATCGGTAATGGTGGAGGTACCCTGATGATGAACCGCTGGCTTATAGGATTGGCCATGACCGCGCTGGCCGCGCCAGTCGCGGCCGAGAGCGTGAACGTCTACTCGGCGCGGCATTACGATACGGACGATCAGCTCTACGATCTGTTCACCGAGAAGACCGGCATCGAGGTCAACGTCCTGGAGGGCGATTCCGACGAGTTGATCCAGCGCATCAAGCGCGAAGGCGATGCCAGTCCCGCCGACATCATGATCACGGTCGACGCCGGACGGCTCTGGCGCGCCGAGGAAGATGGCATCTTCCAGTCGACGGAATCCGACGTCCTGAGCGAGCGCATTCCGTCCCGGCTGCGCCATCCGCAAGGGCTCTGGTTTGGCCTTAGCCAGCGCCTGCGTCTGGTGTTCTATAACAAGGAGAATTTCGACCCGGCCGAGCTGGAGCGCTACGAGGATCTGGCCGACGACCGCTTCGAGGGCCAGGTCTGCATCCGCTCGTCGTCGAATATCTACAACCAGTCGCTGATGGCCTCGATCATCGCCGAACACGGCCAGGACAAGGCGACGGAGTGGGCACAGGGCCTCGTGGACAACCTGGCGCGCTCGCCACAGGGTGGCGATACCGACCAGATCCGCGGTGCCGCGGCCGGCGAGTGCGAACTCGCGGTGGCGAACCATTACTACTACCTGCGCCTGCTGCACTCCGATGACGCGGACGACCGAGAGGTCGCCGAGCAGGTTGGCGTGATCTTCCCCAACCAGGATGGCCGGGGCGCGCACGCCAACATCGGCGGCGCAGGTATCGTCGACGGCGCACCCAACCGGGAAGCGGCGGTGGAGCTGCTCGAGTTCATGGTCAGCGACGAGGCTCAGGCCCTGTTCGCCAAAGGCAACAACGAGTACCCGGTGGTCCCGGGCGCGCCACGGCCCGAGGTCCTGCAGGACTGGGGGCGGGATATCGTCATCGACGATGTGAACGTCAGCGAACTGGGCGGCAACAACCCGACGGCGGTCCGGATCATGGACCGGGTCGGCTGGCGCTGAGTCCGGCTTCCAGACGGCAATGAGGGCGGCGGGGCCGGTCGATCGACCGGCCCCGCCCGTCTCTGTCACCCTCGCTGGCGGGCCGTGTCTTGCACCGTTCGCGGGGCTCGGCGACACTGGCCGGATAACCGCGTCCACGCCGCATAGCGAAGCACCGACCACGCGCGTGTCCACTGCCGCCGATATGCGCGAGCATTCGTTCCGCGTCGGTCCACGCGCCCACGTTTCATCGACGAATGACTGGATTCCTGTTCATGACCGGGGCCACGGGTAGGCAATGGACCACGGCGGCGCGTGTTGTATGCACGCGTACGGGCGCCCACCCGGCCGCCCCCTCCGGTGTAACCCCGTTTCGATGCGACCGGCCGTGAGCAGCGCCAGTCTGTACCGTTTCAGCGCCTTTTGGCGGCGCGCACTCGCGGAACTCGGCGCGTGGACCGGCTTCACCTGGCTGATCGCGGGCCTGGTGGCCCTGCCGATCCTGGCTGTTCTGGCCCATGTCTTCGTGCCGGCGCCCGAGGTCTGGAACCACCTGGCCGCTACGGTCCTGCCGCGCTACCTGATCAATACCGCGATCCTCGCCACGGGCGTGGGCGTACTGGTATTCATTGTCGGCGTGGGTAGCGCCTGGCTCGTGGTCATGTGCCGGTTCCCCGGGCGGCGGATCTTCGAGTGGGCGCTGCTGCTGCCGCTGGCCGTGCCGACCTACGTCATCGCCTACGCCTACACCGACTTCCTGCAGTTCACCGGTCCCGTGCAGACGGGCCTGCGCGAGTTGTTCGACTGGACGCGGCACGATTACTGGTTCCCCGATATCCGCTCGCTCGGCGGCGCCATCGTCCTGCTGGCGCTCGTGCTCTATCCCTACGTGTATCTGCTCACGCGCGCCGCATTCCTGGAGCAGTCGGCCTGCGTGCTCGAGGTCGGCCGGACCCTGGGGCGCACGCCCACGCGTCTGCTTTTCGGCGTGGCGATCCCGCTGGCGCGCCCCGCGATCGCCGGCGGAACGGCGCTCGTGCTGATGGAGACGCTGAACGAGTTCGGCGCGGTCCACTTCTTCGGTGTGGATACCTTCACCACCGGGATCTACCGAACGTGGTTCGGCCTGGGCGAGCCCGTCGCGGCGGCCCAGCTGGCGGCGAGCCTGCTGACGTTCGTGATCCTGCTCGTACTGGCCGAGCGCTGGTCGCGGGGCCGGGCGCGCTACTTCCACACCTCGTCGCGCTATCGGGAATTGCCGCGCTTCCCGCTCTGCGGTGCGCGGGCGGCACTCGCCTGGTTCGCCTGCGCGACACCGATCGCCGTTGGTTTCCTCCTCCCGGGGGCGCTCCTTCTGTGGATGACGCTGCACGACGGCGATGACCTGCTCGGTGGGCGCTTTATCGACATGGCAGGCAACAGCCTGATCCTGGCCGTCGTCTCGGCCACGCTCGCCGTGACGCTGGCGCTTCTGTTGAGTTACGGGGTGCGCTTGCAGCAAAGCGGGGGGACGCGGTTCGCCGCGCGGATCGCGGCGATGGGGTACGCCGTTCCCGGCTCCGTGATCGCGGTCGGCATACTGATCCCGCTGGGGGCGGTGGACCAGGCGATCCACGCTTTCTTCCGTGACCACTTCGGCATCAGCACCGGACTGATCCTGACCGGAACGATGGTCGCGCTGGTCTACGCCTATGTGGTGCGTTTCCTCGCCGTGGCCTACAACGCCATCGAGGCGAGCCTGGAGAAGGTCACGCCCAGCATGGATGCCGCGTCGCGCACGCTCGGCAAGACGGCGGGCCGGACCCTGCGGCTGGTCCACGCACCCATCATGCGCAGCAGCCTGCTCGCCGCGGGTATTCTCGTCTTTGTCGATGTCATGAAGGAGCTGCCGGCGACCGTGATCCTGCGGCCCTTCAACTTCGACACCCTGGCCATCCGGGCCCACGAACTCGCCTCCGATGAGCGCCTGGCCGAGGCCTCGACGGCGTCGCTGGCGATCGTCGCCGTCGGTATCGTGCCCGTGATCCTGCTCAGCCGGGCGATGGGCCGATCGCGGCCGGGTGGCTCCCGGCCAAGGAATTGAGCGACGCAGAGCGCACGCGCTTTCCGGTAGCGGCTTTCAGGCGCTGCGCGGGAACACGAATACCTGGGAGCGGTCGAGCTGCAGCATGACCGGCTGGTTCTCTTGCGGCAGGAAGACGCCGGGCATCCGCGAGTGCAGGTGCTCCTCTGCGCCGTCCATGCCGTGCGCGCAGACGTGGATCAGGCTGGTGCGGCCGAGGAGGCGCGAGACCATTACGTGGCTGGTGTCGTGCCCACCGGATTCGTCGGGGGCGCCCATGGGGACAAGGTGGATGGCCTCGGGGCGGATCAGCACCTCGACCGCCGTGCCATCCGCGATGTAGGGCGTTTCGATGCTACCCGCGATGGTCTGCACGGAACCGCCCTCGACGACACCGTCGATGCGGTTGACGTCGCCGAAGAAGGTGGCGACGAAGGGGTCGACGGGATGGCAGTAGAGGTCGATGGGCCGGCCCATCTGGACGATCCGGCCGTCGCGCATGAGGGCAATGCGGTCGGCCATGAACATGGCCTCTTCCGGGTCATGCGTGACCAGCAGCGTGCCCTTGCCAACCTCCTTGAGGGTGTGCAGCGTGTCGTCGCGCACCTGGTCGCGCAGCCGCGCGTCGAGCCCGCTGAAGGGCTCGTCGAGCAGCATCAGCGGCGGTGAGGGTGCGAGCGCGCGGGCGAGGGCCACGCGCTGCTGTTGGCCCCCGGACAGCATGTGCGGATGGGTGTGCGCGTACTCGTCCATGCCGAGCTGGCGCAGCAGCGCGTGACCGCGGCGCCCGCGTTCGCGCGCGCCGAGGCCATCGAGGCCGAAGACCACGTTGTCCAGGACGTCGAGGTGCGGGAACAGTGCCGAGTCCTGGAACATCAGGCCGACGTTGCGCCGCTCAGGCGGAATGTCGCGGCCGGCGGCGCCCGGGTTCATGGAGCGCCCCGCGATGTGGATCGCGCCCTCCTGGAGGGGCTCGATCCCGGACGCCAGGCGGAGCAGCGTGGTCTTGCCGCAGCCTGATGGTCCCAGCAGGCAGACGACTTCCCGCGCCTTGACGTCCAGGTCGACGCCGTCGACGGCGCACAGGTCGCCGAAATGGTGGCGGATCCCGCGCATCTCCAGCACGGTCGATTCGGCGGCGCCGTCGCCGGGATCGGTGCTCGATTCGGGAGTCTGTGGCAGGGGTCGGGTCGCCATGATGGCCGGGCACGTTACCGTTGTCTCGAAGGGGGGATAACGATAACAGAAATGCGGACCGCAACGGTTCGCAATCAGCGAGTGAGCCTGCGGGTCTTTACGAATCCGGCAACGTGAGGCGATCCGCAAGATAGGGGAGGCGCGCGCGTGCCGTCGCCACCGCTGACGGTTCAATGGCGGCGACGATCACCGTTTCTCCCCGCTCCGCGCGTATCCGGTCCTCACCGGTCGGTCCGACGATACGGCTCGAGCCGAGGTACTCGAGCCCATCCTCGCTGCCGGTGTAATTCGCGAAAGCGACGCAGACCCCGTTCTCGAGCGCGCGTGTGGGGATCATCTTCTCGGCGACCACCGGCCAGCGGGAGACCAGTGCGGTCGGGACCGCAAAGGTGGTGGCGCCGGCGAGTGTGCCCATACGGGCCAATTCGGGGAACTCCACGTCGTAGCAGATCAGCACGCCGATGCGGTGGCCGTCGAGCTCGAACAGCGTCACGGCATCACCGCGCGCGTAGGTGCTCTGCTCGTCGGTGCCCGACAGACCCAGCTTGCGGTGGTTGGCGAGCGGGGTGCCGTCCGGCGCGATGCAAAGCGCGGCGTTGTAGACGACGCCGTCGGCGGCCTCGGGGTAACCGAGCACGATCGCGATGCCGTGGTCGCGGGCGATCGCCGCGGCGCGCTGGGCGGAGGGGCCGTCGGCCGGTTCGGCGCGCGCGTGGATACGACCCGGCATCCCGCCGTACCCGGACACGAATACCTCGGGCGTGACGAGCAGGCGCGCGCCGCGCTCCGCGGCCTCGTGGGCCGCCCCGTCCAGGCGCTTGAGCCGCGCGGCGGCATCCTCGTCCCGGGCCGTGTACTGGAAGGCGGCGACCGTCAGTGGTGCGGGTTCGTTCATGCAGGATTCCGGCATCCCCGTTCAGCAGGGGGGCAGATTACACTACCGAAGCGCTTGCCGAAGTACATGCCGTTCAGCCCATTCGATGCCGGTCGCGTCGACGCCTTGCGCATGCGCACACGGGCGGGTAATTTCCGCCGCCACGCAGCGCGCCGGAGCGAAGGCGCGAACGACGGAGGTAACAGTTGATGGATCGGGATCTCACTGCGGTTGAACTCCGCGTCCTCGGGTGTTTGCTGGAGAAGGAGGCGACCACGCCGGACCAGTATCCCCTGTCGATCAACGGACTGGTTACCGCCGCGAACCAGAAGAGCAATCGCGATCCGGTGATGGCGCTGGCGGAAGCGGACGTGCGTGAGGCCGTGACGGCACTGACCCGGCGCGGTCTCGTGCGCCAGGCGTCGTCCGGCGGCGGCCGGGTCAGCAAGTTCGAGCATCGCCTCGGGCGCGCCCCTGGCAGCGTCCTCAAGGCGCCGCCGGCGCAGCTCGCGGTGCTCGCCCTGCTGTTGCTGCGCGGGCCACAGACGCCGGGCGAACTGCGCAACCGCGCACAGCGCATGGTCGCCTTCGCCGACATCGATGCCGTCGAATCGACGCTGCAGACCCTCGCGGCGCACGAAGACGGCGCGCTGGTCGAATGCCTGCCGCGCGAACCCGGCAAGCGG